>CETH01018282.1_pt1 | contig 25268 bp, 19 predicted proteins | sample 361461 | NCBI WGS metagenome assembly CETH01 (sample SAMEA2622695, study PRJEB7988) | marine metagenome | isolation source: saline water (ENVO:00002010), including
GCCGCCAGCGTTCGTTCTGAGCCATGATCAAACTCTTAAGTTAAGTAAATATGGATAATTAAATCCAATGAATTTACAGAACGACCGTTAAAAGCGGAACAACTAAATTAATAGTTGTATCTTAATAAAAGATACACATTCCACTTAACGTTCGTAAATAATTACGAATTGTTGCCTGCGTATCTCTTTAAATATTTACTTTTCAAAGAGCATAAAATCCATTTATTTTTTATAATAAAAAAAATAATAAGATTTATCCGAAAAAACGGAAAGTCCGCTATACAAGTTTAAAAAACCCTTGTCAAACTGTAATATTTAATTTTTTTTAACCATTTTATTGGGTTTTTTTATACATATTTCTAAATTATTAGAATCGATTAAAAAGGTAATGAAAATATAGGAATTTTAGGTTCTTTTTTAGATGTTATCCCCATCTCCAAAAGAAAATTGAATTTTTTTATCCTTTATTTCCATAAAATTTTTAGGAGCAAGTTCTTCATAAATTATAAAGGGAATCCTGCTGAAATTAAAAGGGAGGCAAATAGTTAAATCTTGCCAATAATTACTTTTTTTTGAAACGCACGATGCAATAAAAGCAAATTTATTAATATCAAAATTTGATATCACTAATTTAGAAAAAATTTTTTTTGTAAATTTTAAATAATTTTTATTTATATCCATATCAGCTAAAAATAATGAAGGTATATCTTTATATTTCGCTTCTCTAAAAATAAAATATCCAACATATTTATCATTGTCTTCTATAATGAACATTTTATATTCATGCGGATTGGATTTAAATCGCCAATTTAAATATTCTTGTGATTTATTTAATTCAATATCATGATGAGATTGGTGTTGTATTAAAATTTGATTAAAGTCTTTTATTAATTTAATCCTAAAATTAAAATTTCTAGAGAGTAAATAAAAAAATACTTTAATTGAACTGAGATAAAGAGGATTTAAGATTTTAAAAATAAATTTTAATGGTTTAAAATTTAATATAGTATATGGTTTTAAGGGGAGAAGATTGAAATTTAGTTGATAATCAAATAATTTAAAACCCCCTCTTATCAAGCCTGGTTGGGAAAACTTATTAGCAGTTGCATATATAAAAGTAGAAGAATAATATTTTTTGATGTTAATAAAAGTATCATCTATCATTTTTTTAAATATACCCTTTCCTCTTAAACTTTTATCTAAATAAACATCTCCAAATTCAAAAGAATCTATATTTTTATTGAGACAAATATAATCCTTTTTAGTTAAAGACTGGAAACCTAAACAGTTATTGTTTAAATCAAGAACTCTAGTAATATATGAGTCTCCAAAAGGGGATTCTGTTAATTTTGTTCTATAATAATAAGCATTTCGAAATTCATTGGAATTATGTGTACTGTTTGCATCATTTTGAAATTTATTAACTAAGTTTTCTATATTCTCCCAATCTTCATTTTGAAGTTTTTTTGCATTATCTGTTACAATTTTAATTTCAATATCTCTCAATTTCTTATCCTAATCACAAAATTTTTAATTATATATTATCACCATCACCAAAAACGAAGTGTATGTTTTTTTTATCTACGTCTAAAAAGCACTTTTTAGTTAATTTTTTATAAACAATGAATGGTATTTTAATAGATGTAAAAGGAAGAATAAACTTCAAATTTTTATAAAATTTACTTTTTTTTGAAATCCAAGAAGACAGGTGATAATAATTATTTAAATTATATTTTTTTAATATTATTTCTGACATAACATTTATAAAATAATTTTCATATTTTTGATCAAAAAAATAATCAACTATATATAGAGCTCTTCCATATTTTCGATTTTTTTCTGAAAAAACAATATAACCTACAAATTTATTATTATCTTTGATTGAAAAAAAATTATATTTATGAGGATTATCAAAAAATCTCCATTTAATATATTCTTTTGTTTTCTGAGATTGAATATTGTGTGAAGTTTTAATATTCATTTGTAAATTATTAGTATTATTAATTTGGTAAAAATTTAGTTTATTTTTTAATGCAAAAATTTTTAAATATCCCTTTAATAAAAGTATATAAATAATACCTACATATCTGAGTAAAAATCTAAGTAATTTTGTTTTTATAAGAGAATCTAATCTAAGTGGTAGAAAATTATTCAACAACTGATAATTTGATAATGAAAATCCGCATCTGATAAAACCAAGCAGAGAAAGATTATTTGGAGTTCCATAAACAAATCCTTTATCAAATTTTTTTTCAAGATTAAGCATTAATTTTTTAATCATTTTTATAAAAATGAATCTTCCTTGAAGTTTTTTATCTAAGTAAATATCTCCCATTTCAAATGAACTGGAAATTTGATTATTATATAAAAATGATTTACGAGTTAAGGAAGCAAATCCCATAAATTTCTTATTTCCATAATTGATTATCGCAACATATGAATTTCCAAAAGGTGATTTTACGAGTTTATTTTTAAGATATTTCTTATTATGTAATTTATTACCTGAATTAGAAAATTTTTTAATTAATTTTTCAATACCTGTCCAGTCTGTATCTTTTAGGCTAGATGCATTTTTTATTAAAATTTTGATTTTATTTCTATCCAAATTAATAACTTAAAATAATAAACGTTTAATTTCTTTGGCAACAATAAAAGGTGAAATACCTGCTCTTATCATTTTAAGTTGCCAATTAATTTCTCTTTTGCTTAAGATACCATATCTACTAATTCTATATTTTTTTTCTCCTCTTAAATCCCTAGGAATTTTATTATGTCTGAAATCTCCACAAAAAGCATATTCAATATCTAAAGATTTTAAAATTTCAAATTGTTCGGATTTATAATAACTATTTGGAAAGGCAAATGAGTTTGGATAATAACCTATTATAGATTCTAAATAATCTTGAGTCTTTTTAATTTGGTTATAAATTTCATTTTTTGATAAATTATTTAATATTGCATGATCAAATGTATGATTGCCAATAGATACTAATTTGTTTTGACTAAATTGTCTTAATTCATTTTCAGTCATTGGTCTGTCTAAATCAGAAAGGGTTGTATAAGAATTTAAACCAAAATTTTCAATTATATATGAATAAATTTGTTCGAAAGTTTTTCTTTGAAGAAACATAATCTCTTGATCAATTATATCAGCACTTTTACCTTCTGAAATTCTTTTATTGTATATAATATCCCACCAAAATTTGTTTGAATTAGATATATTATTTCCTACAATAAAAAAATCTATAGGTATTTCATAATCTTTTAGAATTGGCAAAATTTTGGTAGTATTAAAATATCCATCATCAAATGTAACATGGATACATTTATCACCATGATTCAAATTTTTATAATCTTTGGTTGAAATAAATTTATAGTTATTGTTTTTAAAAAAATCAAAAATATATTTATATTCATCTAAAGTAAGACCGATATTTGGGAGTGTATGGTTATTATTTTTTTCTTTATCATTTTCAAATACAGTATGAAAACAAAAAGAAGCTATTCCTGTATAATCACCAAAAATTAGTAAGTGAGGATTAATATATATTTTATCAAGGATTTTTAAAATATTGTATATAATATTTTTCATTAACTTATAAACTCAAAATCACTATCAGCTAATTGCCATTTAAATTTCATTTTCATTAATAACTTCATATACTTCTTATTAGAAGAATAAAAAGCAAATCTTGGATGTTTAACAACAGATAACAAATTAAATTTAATTTTATTGGATAGTCTTTTATCTGAAATATATAAACGTAAATAAGAATAATTATTTTTTTTAGACCATATAACGATATCGTTAATTAATGTGCAAATCTTATTGTGATTAGTAAATTTATTAAATAATAAAATATCTAAATGAGGAGATCGGGGTTTATCTTTTCTTTTTTTTACTATTGCAGCATAATTATCCTGAGTTTTAAAAATTATATATTTTTTATTATCTGGTGATTTTAAAAATCTCCATTTAAGATAATTTTTATCAATTATTGTACTGACTAAACTTTTAGAACTTTTATAATCATAAAAAATTTTAATATTTTTTTCATTTAAATCTAATATCTGAGTTTTATTTTTTTTATCTTGTTTTAGTACATAATAAATATAAAAAAAATTCTTATAAATTAAGTTGAATAATTTAAAAATTAAATTAAAATAATTTGAAAGAATTTGTAATTTTGGATGATTCATTGGCTCCAAAAAAATATAATGTAAATTAGTATTATATGTTTTAACCCAACCATATTTATTGAAAATATTCATTGATTGATCGTTTCCAAAGCTAAGATGAACATCTACTAATTTCATCAATTTTTCCGTAATTTTTTTTGCGACACCTCTGCCTCTATATTTAGGCAAAACATGCATATCAGCATACCAAGCGGCTTTAATTTTTTTTCCATTTAAATTTAAAAAAAATGGAATTAATCCCATATGCCCTACTACTTCATTGTTTATTTTTGTCACAACTGGATTTTTTTTTAATAAGAATTCTGTTCTGTAAATCCACTTCCAAAAATTTTCTAATCTATTACTTCTATATGAATAAACTTTTATATAAAAATCTTCTAATAATTTTTGATTTATTTGGAACGCTGATGAAGTTCCAATTCTTAATTTCTTTTTACGTTTCTTTTTTATCATACTATGAGGAACATGTTATATATTTGATTTTACATTTACTTTTGTAAAACTCAATTAATTTTTTTAGATTGGTTGCGGGGGTAGGATTTGAACCTACGACCTTCAGGTTATGAGCCTGACGAGCTACCGGGCTGCTCCACCCCGCGATGTAAAGATCTTATTATATCTTATAAATAAAATTACAAGCCTGTTAATTAATGAATCTAAATAATTTTCTTTTTTATTATTCTAATTGTCGCTTCTTGACTACCATCATTGTAACTTCCAAACCACTTATCAAATGGTATTTCTGGATTTCCATAATTACAATTAAAGTAACGATGGTGAAGATGATGAAAAAAGGATCCTACATTGATAATATTTTTATCTTTTACCCAAATATTTTCATATCCAGCATGTGTTGAAACAGTTCCAAGAACAAGCCAGTAAGCATGGTAAAGAATATGCAGAGGATGGCTTGGTACTACAAAATGAATTAATAAAGAGCTCATATATATGGTTTGCTCAATTGGGTGCATAGAATAACCCGACCAGGGACCAGGATTGACATTTCGATGGTGAACAGAATGAGCAATTTTATAAATAAAAGGTATATGTATTATGCGGTGATAACAATAAAAGTGAAAACTTTGCCAAATTTGCAATAATGGAAACCACAAACAAAACCATATCCATCCATTGCTAAAATAAAAAATATCTATTTTACCAGATGCAAAAGACCAAAAAAGAAGTGATTCAAAAAAAATCCAAATAGGGACTCCATACACTAAAGTCCAAAACATATTATCATAAGTGTGATTGTTAAAAGTAAATATTTTACTTTTAGTATTGCGGGTATTTGTATCATATTTGAATTTATTTCCTTGACCTTGATAAATAAAAAACCACCAATGAAGACCTCCTGCAACAATGAAAATTAATATATAATTTCTTATAGCCAACATTGAAATCCAGCCAATTTCTAAAGTTACCATTTCTTGCATAGGAGGAACAATAAAATAAAAAATTAGAAAAGAAAGAATCAAAAAAATTGTTCTGTCAGATTTTTGTAACCAATAATTCCAAATAAATTTAAGCCATCTTTTTGGTGAAGGAGGCCAATCAAAAAAAGGATAAAAACCTACAGGTAATTTTGGATGAAAGTACCATTGTTTATTAATGGGCTGATGCAAGTTATCGTCATTTTCTATCATTAATTAACTAAAAAGATTTGGCCAATATTTTATAATTATCTATTAAAAACAATTATCCTAGCACCAATTATTAATAAAGTTGAGACATAAAAGACAAATATTGAGCACTAAGTGGTCTTTAAGTGATACAAAAAGAGATTAATTAGAATTATTTGGTAGCGGAGGAGGGATTTGAACCCCCGACCAACGGATTATGATCCCGCTGCTCTACCACTGAGCTACTCCGCCTAAAAGAATTAAAGTTTATATGCTAAAAGATTCCCCACATCCGCAAGTGCTTTTTTCATTTGGATTATTAAATATAAATCTAGAAGCAAGCTTATCAATTTTGTAATCCATTTCACTACCTATCAAAAACATAGTAGCTTTAGGGTCAATAAAAATTTTAACTCCTTTGTCTTCAACTACATCAAATCCTTTAGTATCGTCAAAAGCGTAATCCATTTTATAAGCATAGCCAGAACAACCAGTCTTATCGACACCAATTTTAACACCAACACAATCACCTTTTGAATTACTCATAATTTTCTTTATCTGATCAGCTGCATTTTCAGTTATTGATAGTAGTTTAGAATTCATATCTTTATTTACTATAAATTAATCAATGTCTAAAGCTAATTTTGCATCTTCTGTCATCATATCTTTGGTCCAAGGTGGTTCCCAAACTAGATTAATTTCAACACTTTTAAAGCCATTTAAGTTTTTTATAGAATTTGCTACCATCGATGGCATTTCTCCTGCAACTGGGCAATTGGGAGTTGTTAAAGTCATATTGATTTTAACAATGTATTCGTCAATTAATTCAATCTCATATATTAGTCCTAAGTCATAAATGTTAACTGGAATTTCTGGATCATAAACTGTTTTAAGGGCTTTAATTACATCTTCCTTATTTAATTTTAGATTTTCATCACAGTTTGAAAAGCTCTCCTTATAATTCCCATCTAAATCTGAGGTTGAATTCAAAAAGTCTTTTAATTCTTTTTGATTTTCATCTTTTTTTATCATTTAAAAAAATCATTAACTTTGTTTATAGATTGTATTAAAATATCGATATCTTCCATAGTATTATAAAGCCCGAATGAAATTCTGGCTGTCTGTGATATTCCAATTTTATTCATAAGTGGTTGGGTACAATGATGTCCACTCCTGATAGCTATTCCTTCTTGATCAAAAAGTGTTGCAATGTCACTAGGATGAGCATTGTTCATAGTAAATGATATTATTGCTCCTTTATTCTCTGAATGTCCAATAATTTTAACATTAGGTAATTCGTTCATTTTTTCATATGCATGTTGATATAAAAATTTCTCATATGATTTAATTTCTTCTATTCCGACATCTTGAACAAAATCAATTGCAGCACCGAGACCTATTACCTGAGCGATTGGAGGTGTCCCGGCTTCAAATTTCTGAGGAGCTGAAGCAAAAGTAGTCTTTTCAAAAGAAACTTTTTCTATCATGTCTCCACCCCCTTGATATGGCGGAAGCTTGTTTAGCCAATCTTTTTTTCCATAAAGAACACCAACACCTGAAGGTCCATAGATTTTATGACCTGAAAAAACATAAAAATCACAACCTAGTTCTTTTACATCAACTTTACCATGAGCAATATATTGGCATCCATCTACAATTACCGGTATATTTTTCTTATTAGCTTCAGATGTGATTTTTTTTATATCAGTTATATGTCCAAGAGAATTTGACATATGAGTTATTGAAATAAGTTTAGTTTTTGATGTTATTTTTGATAACAAATCATCTATATCTAAAGAAAAATTATCTTTTAGTTCAGATATTACTAATTTAATATTATTAGATTTTTGAATTTGCCATGGAACAATGTTAGCATGATGCTCAAGATGAGATAAAATAATTTCATCATCATCGTTTATATAACTTTTACATAAGGATGTTGCTAAAAGATTTAGAGCTTCTGTTGCGCTTTTTGTAAATACTATTTCACTAGGATCTTCAGAATTGATAAATTTGGATACTTTTATTCTAGTATCTTCATATTGTTTAGTCAATGTTGAGCTTAAATAATATATTCCTCTATGAATATTTGAATAATTCTCTGAGTAACATTTCTTTACTTCATCTATAACAGAATAAGGTTTCTGAGCGGAAGCAGCAGTATCAAGAAAAGTTAGAGGTTTTCCATAAATTTTTTTCAAAAAAATAGGGAATTGACCTTTTAATTCTTTAGCAGGAAAATTATGAGTATTGCTTATCATTTTTTTTGTTTAACCATTTATCTATTTGCAACTCAATTTTTTTCAATGACTCTTTATCATTAATATTTTTTAAAACATCCTTGCAAAATGCTTTAATTAATAATTTTTGCGAATCTTTTTCGCTAAGTCCTCGTGATTGTAGATAATACAATTGATTATTATCTAAAGCGCCTATTGTAGATCCATGTGAACATTTTACATCATCTGCATAGATTTTGAGCTGCGGTTTATTATACAGTTTGGATTTATCTGAAAGCAACAGCCCTCTACTGAGTTGATATCCATTTGTTTTTTGAGCTTGAGATTCAACTAAAGTATTACTTAAATATACGCCACAAGACTCTTCGTTAAGTATTCCTTTATAAATTTGATTACTTTGACAATTTTCACTTTTATGAGTTACTTTAGTTTTATTATCAATATATTGTTTGTTTTTTCCAAAATAAATCCCATTGTGATTAGCTTGTGAATTAATTCCAATTAAATTACTTAAATGTCGATTTTTAGCTGATATAGAGCCTAATTGACATGATAGTTGGTTAAATTTAGAATTTGTTTCACATATTGCATGTGATGAATAAAGTAATCTTGAAGTTAAATTTAAATTTTGAATAATTATATGTTCTAGTTCAGAGTCTTTTTCCAAAATAAAATTATTGTAAATATTTAGATCATTATTTTCAGATTTTTCATAATTAAAATTTTCAACCAAAGTTAATTTTGAATTTTTATTAATTTTTATTATATTTCGCAAATAATTAGTAATATAATCTAAATTATTTTTATAATTAATAATTAAGTAATTTTCCTTATTTTCCTTAGTAGAAATATACAAGCCATCTGACAAAAAAATTGTATTAATATCTATTACAAAATCATTTAATTGAGTTTCATTTTCATTATAAAAAAAATTTTTTAAATCTATCAATGATTCTCCTAAATCTTTAAAATTTATATTTAAATTTTTTTTATTTTTTTCTGTTATATGATATTTGCCATTAATATAATCTATTTCATTTTCTTCATTTAATGTTTCATTTTCCTTTAGAATTTCATTAGAGGGCTCATATCTGGTATCATTAATATGAGATAAATTACTATATTTCCAAATTTCATTTTTTTTACTTGGAGGTCCAAGATCATCAATTTTTTCTAATATTTTGTTTCTTAAGTTAGTGAGCCATTCATTATTACTTCCAAGAATAAATTTTTCATTTTTTTGATATAAGTTACTAATTTGATTCATATTATATTTTCATAACCTTTTTTTTCTAATTCAAGAGCAAGGTTTTTGTCTCCACTCCTAACAATTTTACCCGCAACTAAAATATGAACAAAATCAGGAATTATATAGTCTAGCAACCTTTGGTAATGAGTAATAACAACTATTGAATTATCTTTTCTTTTTAAACGATTAACTCCTTTTGAAACTGTCTTCAATGCGTCAATGTCTAAACCAGAGTCAGTTTCATCTAATATAGTTAAATCTGGATTAAGAAGAGTCATTTGTAAAACTTCATATCTTTTCTTTTCACCTCCAGAAAAACCTTCATTTACAGATCTCTTAAGCATTTCTTTTGAAATTCCAAGATATTCTGAGGCCTCTCTTACTTTTTTAGCAAATTCCAGTGAGTCAATTTCCTTCTTACCAAGTGATTTTAATTTTGAATTTATAGCTGTTTTTAAAAAAGGAGTGATACTTACACCGGGTAGTTCAACGGGATATTGAAAAGCCAAGAAGAGACCTAATTTTGCACGTTCATCTATTGAGAGTTCAAAAATATTTTTTTCTTTAAAAATAATTTCACCTTTTTTTATTTTATAATTGTCTTTCCCACACAAAACATTTGACAACGTGCTTTTTCCGGATCCATTTGGACCCATTATTGCATGAACTTCTCCTTGATTAATTTTTAATGAAAAATTATTTAATATAATTTTATCTTCTACAGAAACTGTTAAATCCTTAATTTCTAACATTGAACTAGCTTATCCTACACTTCCTTCAAGAGAAATTCCGACTAGTTGCTGTGCCTCAACTGCAAATTCCATTGGAAGATTTTGAAGTACTTGCTTACAAAAACCATTTACAATTATTGAAACTGCCTCCTCATTAGTAAGCCCTCTCTGTTGACAATAATAGAGTTGATCCTCACTAATTTTTGAAGTTGAAGCTTCATGTTCTGCAACAGATGAGTTATTATTAGATTCTATATACGGAATAGTATGCGCACCACACTTGTTGCCAATTAAAAGAGAATCGCACTGGGTGTAATTACGTGAGTTAGATGAATTTTTTGAAAATCTAACAAGGCCTCTATATGTATTTTGTGATTTTCCTGACGAAATACCTTTTGAAATAATTTTACTTTTTGTATTTTTTCCAAGGTGAATCATTTTTGTCCCTGTATCAGCTTGTTGAAAATTATTTGTTATAGCTACAGAGTAAAATTCTCCAATTGAGTTGTCTCCTTTTAAAATACAGCTTGGATACTTCCAAGTTATAGCAGAACCCGTTTCAACTTGGGTCCAAGAAATTTTTGAATTATTACCCTTACAAATTCCTCTTTTAGTTACAAAATTATATATTCCGCCCTTTCCATTTTCATCACCCGGATACCAATTCTGGACTGTTGAATATTTTATTTCCGCGTCCTCCATAGCTATTAATTCTACATTAGCAGCATGAAGTTGATTGCTATCTCTTTTTGGAGCAGTACATCCCTCTAAATAACTAACATAACTCCCCTTATCTGCAATAATTAAAGTTCTCTCAAACTGACCTGTTTCCTCTGCATTTATTCTAAAATAAGTTGACAACTCCATAGGACATTTAACTCCTTCAGGGACATAGACAAAAGAACCATCTGTAAATACCGCTGAATTTAATGCTGCAAAATAATGATCTGTTGTTGGAATAACAGTACCCAAATATTTTTTTATTAAATCTGGATGCTTAATAATTGCCTCACTTATTGGGCAAAATATAATTCCAAGTTTACTTAATTTTTCCCTATATGTTGTGGCAACAGAAACACTATCAAAAACTGCATCAACTGCAACTCCTGCTAAAATTTTTTGTTCTTTTAATGGTATGCCAAGTTTATTATAAGTTTCTATTAGTTTCGGATCTATCTCATCTAAAGACTTAGGTTTACTTTCAAAACCTTTTGGGGCAGAAAAATAATATATGTCTTGATAATCTATTTTGTCGTAATTTAATTCTGACCAATCTGGTTCTTTCATATTTTTCCAAACTTCATAGGCTTTGAGCCTCCAATTCAACATCCATTCTGGCTCATTTTTTTTATTAGAGATAAATTTTATGATTTCTTCTGATAAACCCTTTTTAGGTCTTTCACTTTCCAAATCAGTTACAAATCCATCTTTATATTTTTCAGATGATATTTTTTTTATATTATTTAATGTATTTAAGTTTGGCATATCCTTTAATATATAAATATATAGTAACAATATATATTAAAAAAAGTAGTTATTACATATAATTAAATTTTTTTTTAGAATGAATTCTAAATTAAGCAATTTTTTCTTTATTAATCCAACCTCCTCCAAGAACTTCGTCTCCTTTATAAAATACACATGCCTGGCCTGGGGCAATATAAATTTGAGGCTCATCAAATTCAAATTCTATAATATTGGTTGAAGAAAATTTAATCTCTCCTCTTTGTGGCTTTTGATCGGATTTGATTTTAGCAGAACATTTTATTGAGTGATTTTTTACTTCAGATATCCAATTAATATTTTTGACTATTACTTTATTTTTTTTCAAATCATGCTTATTCCCTACTACTATTTCATTTCTTTCTGAATTAATACGGATAACATATAAAGGATCAACATGGCCCCCAATTCCAATTTTTCTTCTTTGTCCCACAGTATAATTGATAATACCAGAATGACTGCCAATAATTTTTTTATTAACATCAACTATATTGCCTTTAATCAAAGATTCTGGTTTTAATTTTGTTATTAAATCATTATAAGAATTATTTGTAACAAAACATATATCTTGACTATCACTTTTATCTTGAACTTTAAGATTAAATTTTTTTGCAATTTCTCGAACTTCATTTTTTGTATAATTTCCTAGAGGGAATCTTAAATAGTTTAGTTGATCTTTAGTCGTTGCAAAAAGAAAATATGTTTGATCTTTATCTTTATCTTTAGCTCTATACAACTTAGCATTATTTAAACTTCCTATTCTTCGTGCATAATGACCGGTAACTAAGGCATCAGCATTCATTTCTTTTGCTGCATTGAGCATATCAATAAATTTTACAGTTTGATTACATCTAATACAAGGTATCGGTGTTTCCCCCTTAGAATAAGTTTCTATAAAATCATCAATAACATTATTGAAAAAATTATTTTGTAAGTCAATTGTATGATGAGGAAAATTATATTCTTCTGCTACTTTCTTTGCATCATTTATATCAATACCCGCACAACATGATTTATTTGAATTAACTTTGTCAGAATTATTATACAATTTCATAGTTATTCCAATTACATCATATCCTGAGTTTTTTAGCATAACGGCTGCAACAGAACTATCTACTCCCCCAGACATAGCAACCGCAATTTTGTTATTTTTAATCTTTTTATCTAAAATTAAATCTTCCATTACAATTTATATAAATATTTTTTAATAAAATATCCATAATAATAGCAATTAGTTAATTTATTTCTTCCAATTTAAATAAATTTCTTTAGAAAGATTTCGAATAATGGCAGAAGTTTTGATATCAGGTCCAGAAGGTAAAATTCAAGCTAATTACAGACATGGACAAAAAAAAGATCTAGGAATAGCTTTGGTTCTTCATCCTGACCCAACAAGGGGAGGCACAATGAATACAAAAGTCGTTTATGAATTATATAAATGTTTTGTAAACAATGGCTTTTCAACGATGAGATTTAATTTTAGAGGCGTAGGAAAAAGCGATGGAAAATTTGACGGTGGAGAAGGAGAACTTTCTGATTCAGCAGCAATCCTTGATTGGCTGCAAATAAACAATCCGAATGCAAAAAATTGCTGGGTAGCAGGATTTTCATTTGGATCGTGGATAGCAATGCAATTATTGATGAGAAGACCAGAAATTAATAGATTCGTATCAGTTTCAACTCCTGCGGATACTAGAGACTTTAGTTTTCTTGCTCCTTGTCCATCCTCTGGAATTTTAATACATGGAGACAAAGATGATATTTCATCACATGATACTTCTAGAATTTTAAGTGAAAAATTACAAAAACAAAAAAAAATAAAGGTGGAATTTAAAAGCGTAAAAGGTTCTGATCATTTTTTTATGAATCATATGAACCATCTAACTCAATCAGTGAATGATTATATTGAATCTGAGATTACGATTTAATTTATTTAGCCAAATCTTTTTCCTCCAGTAACAACTCTTGAAACTCCGGTAGTTGAAGGAAAAGAAATTGGAAGTTTTTTCATTGATCTAATTGCTAAATATGCAAAAGCACTTGCTTCAGCCAAATCTCCGTCTATCCCTATTTCTTCAGAAAGAAGAATTTTTTTACTATTAAAAATTTCTTTTAATTTTTGTATTAAATCTAGATTTTTTCTCCCACCACCTAATAAAATTATATTATCAATTTTATTTAATGAATTTTTAATGGAAATAAATATAGTTTGTGCAATAAAACTATTTATCGTTGATAATCCATCATTTAGATTTAATTTAAATAATCCATCTACTTTAATATCTAAACGGTCCAAAGATTTAGGATGTTTTTTTTTAAAATATGGATTGTTTAATAAATTTTTTACAATTTTTATATTTGTTTTACCTTTAAGTGCAAACTTTCCATTATAATCAAATTTTTTATTTTCTTTATATTGAATAAAATCATTAGAAAAAGAACAACAGGGACCACAATCAAATGATCGCATTATATTTTTTTCAAAAATTGTTACATTAGATATTCCTCCAAGATTTACAAAAACAGCATTTGATATTTTGTATTTTTTTTTTAAAAGTTTATGAAAAATAGGTGTTAAAGGAGCTCCATTACCTCCATTTAGTACATCGTTAGATCTAAAATCATAAAATGTTTTTATTTTTAAAGTCTCATATAATTTTTTTGCACTACCTATTTGCCATGTAATTTTTTTTTTAGGTTTATGTGTTATTGTTTGTCCATGGAATCCTATTAAATCAATTTTGTATTTATTTTTGTTCAAAAAATATTTGATTTTTTTAATTATGAAATTTGTATATTCATTTTCAATTTTAATTATATTTTTGTTATTTACTGAAGAACCTAGAATAGAATATATAGATTTTTGAATATTTGTTGGAAAAGGGTAAGAAGATCCATCTAAAAAAATAACCTGATTTTTCCCATCAGACTTAATAATTGATAAATCCACACCATCTAAAGAGGTGCCTGTCATTATTCCTAAAGATAAATAATTTTTAGTAGACATAATCAATATTAATCAAATATAGTTGTCATTTGAAGTAAAATGTCAAATTACAAATCAGAATTTATAAAAGAAATCAATTCTAGAGGCTTTATAAATCAAGCCACAGACCTTGCAGCTATAGACAAAAAATTACTTAAATCAAAAATCACAGCATATATAGGTTTTGATGCAACATCTGATAGCCTGCATGTTGGAAGTTTAATTCCTTTAATGCTTTTAAAATGGTTTCAAAACTATGGTAATAAACCTATTGCCCTTATGGGTGGAGGTACAACTATGGTTGGAGATCCTTCTGGAAAAGATACTACTCGAAGTATGCTAGAAATCAAAGATATAAAAAATAATATTAAATCACTTAAAAAGATATTTAATAAATTTATTGATTTTAAGAAAGATAAAGCCCTTATGTTAGATAACTACGAATGGTTAAGCAAAAAAAATTATATAGATTTCATAAGATCAATAGGATCGCATTTAACAATAAATAGAATGCTAACTTTTGACTCAGTCAAATTACGTTTATCAAGAGAACAACCATTAAGCTTTTTAGAGTTTAACTATATGATTTTACAAGCATATGATTTTTTATATTTAAATAAAAATTATAATTGCGAAATTCAAATGGGAGGTTCGGATCAATGGGGAAATATAATAAACGGAATTGAATTGACAAGAAGAATAAATAATAAAACTGTATATGGTATTACATCTCCATTAATTACGACTTCTTCAGGAAAAAAAATGGGAAAATCTGAACAAGGTGCAATCTGGTTAAATAAAGAAAGATTAAGTAGCTATGATTTTTATCAATATTGGAGAAATGTTGAGGATAATGATGTTATAAAATTTTTAAAACTTTTTACTTTTTTAGATTTAAAAGAAATAGATAAATTATCAAAATTAAAAGGATCGGATCTAAATGAAGCAAAAAAAATATTAGCTTATGAAGTTACAAAAATTTGTAGAAATAAAGAAGAAGCTGATAATGTTTTGGAAACTTCTAGTAATGTTTTTGAAAAAAAAAATATTGATGATAGACTTATTACATATAAAATAAAAAATAATGAAATTATAAATAAACAAATTAAAATAATAGATATATTAATTCAATTACAATTTATAAAAACAAGAAGTGAAGCAAAAAGACTAATTAAAGGTGGCGCGATAAAAATCGATAAACATAAAGTCAATGACATTACTGCTAATGTAAAAAAAGATATGTTTAAGAATAATAATACTATAAAGATATCTTGTGGCAAAAAAAAATATGCTAATATAAAATTAATTGATTAATTGGATATGTAACTAATCTGTTGGGTTTTGAAAAATTTTCCAAAAATCTTTAAAAAGTCCCGGGGTCAAGACTGAAAGAGGGTTAACAAAATATTTTGGGTCTTTTACTGTCCCTTTAACAGAATAATTGGCTGCAAAAACTCCACCTCCTTCAATTCCCGTAACAATTGTTCCAATAATTGGAATATTACCAATCCAACTGTCTATAGCATAAGTAGGTGCAACCAACCCCTCTATATTAACTGAATCATTTTCTTTATTTATAAATCCTTTAGCAGTTAAAGCCATTAATCCACCATAAACTTTTCCATTATCAATATTATATACTTTTTTGTTTCTATTGACTTGCATTTCAGCATATTCAAAATCTTCAGTATCTCCATCAAGTTGTTTTTTTATATCAAATATTCTTATAAACTTAATAAAAGTAGATAATTTGGATTTTTTCTTAATTGCAAAATCAGTTAAAGATAGTTTTCCATCAAAATAATCATCAGTTTCAAGGCTATTATAAATTGCTTCAAATCTTAATCTTCCCCCATTAATTGATTTAGAAATATTTTTAATTTTTAATGCTTTTCCAGCATTTGATGATTGAATTTTTAGTAATCTACTATTATCAAAACTATCAATATTTATTGTTAGATCTTCTCCGGTATCAAATAAGCCTTTGAAAAATAAATTTTGCCAAACATTTCTAAATTTTCCTTTTGCTTCGACGGGGCTAAATATTGTGTTATTAATATATTTTAATACTTTTACATTCATATTTAGATTAATTGTAATATCTTTAAAAGTTGATTTAGCCTCACTTATTTTAAAAAAAGAGAGGTCCACTGATTTACCCTTTATAAAAAGATTATATATTGGGTTTTTATTTTCAAAATTTTGTTTATTCAATTCAAATCCAAAATTGTTTTCTAAAAATTTAAATGTATCAAATTTAGCAAATATTAAGTTCTTATTTTTTATTTTTATTTCTCCTAAAATATCTGTATTTTCTCCTATAACCTTAATATTATTAATTAAAAAATTATTTTGAGAAGTATTAATAAAATCAAAGTTTAATTCTAGTGGCCTATTAATTTCTTTTTTATATTTTAACTTATCTATTGCAAGATAAGAATTACTCAAATCAATTTTGAAACTTTTATTATTAGAAATATTGTCTTGTTTGTAAAAAATTTCAGATTCTCCTTCATATTCAAAAAAATCATTAAAGGATTCTAAACTATTAGTATTTAATTTAGCTTGTTTAAAATAAATAAAATAATTTTTAAAAAATTTATCATTTGAATTAAATTTAAGAAGATCTTCATTAAATCTTATATTAGTAATACCTTCAAAAATTAAAGAATCAAAACTATCTATAGGGCCAATTTTTAAATCATTAAAAATATTTTTATTATAATTTTTAAAAATAAAATTATCAAAACTTTTATTTATGTTAATAATAAGTTTATTGTCACTCGAACTCCAAATTAAACTATTGCTTTTATTTCCAAAGAACAACACATTTAATGAGGTAAAAAAATTGTTCCTAAGATTATATTTAGTATTAATAACATTATTATTTTTATCAGTAATTTTAATTATAATTTCCTGATCATTCTTATTAAAATCTAATTCATATGAAAAAATATTATTATTTATAAATTCTTCATTTACCCAATCAGGAATGATTGATGATTCTATTTTGACATTTTTTAAAAAATTATTAATATTTAAATTAGAAGCACTGGAACTTAGCTTCGATATTTCATTATCATGAATTACTCCCTGTGCAGTAAAGTTTTTTGAAATAGTCTCAATAAAAAAATTTGTTTTTTTAAAATTATCTTCAGTTTCTAGATTAATATTTAATTGATCTAATTCTGACAATTTAATAGAATTAAGTAAATTAACATCTTTTAAAAAATCCTCTAAAATTATGTTTGAAATATTAAGCTTTAGTTGATTAACAAGGCCATTTTCAATTATACCATAAGCATTAAAATCATTATTAAAATTATCTAATTGAAAATTTATTGAGTCAAAATCTTTTTCAATTTTAAATAAAGCATTAAATTTTCCAAATTGCGAAATATCAATTAAATTGAAAATACCATTTTTAGGCAAAAATTGCTTTATTGAAAAATCTTTTAAATTTATAATAGAATTATGAAAATTTTCTATAATATTTGAATTTCCTTTTAGATATACACTTTTATCAATAGAACTAAGATCATAAAAAAATTCAATTTTGTTAAAATCAATATTTGTTTTTATATTGATCTTACCGTTAAAGGAATTTTCAAAAATTATATTTAGGTCTGGATTGTCTATAATTTTATTAACAAAATTTGTTGAATATGAGTCTAAATTTAATTCTATATCTATTAAATCTTTTTCATTTTGATTGCTTATTTTAAATTCATTTTGGCTTTTATTATTAATCATAATACCAAATGACTCAATCGAATTTAATTTTTTATCGTAATTAAATAAATTAAAATTTATTGAATGATTTTCTAAAATTTTATGAAAATTTAATTTAGAATTAAAAATGTTAATTTTTTCATAATCTCTTATATTAATTTTCAAATTAAACATTAAATCATTTAAATTAAGATTATCATTGGAAACATCATCTATATTTTGATTTAATAAATTTATCTCTAACTGATCAATTGTTAATTTGGATATTTTGTTATTAAATAAATTTTTAAATTCTTTTTGAACATTTATTTCTTTTATAAATCCATTTTCTGTATTATTGGTTTCCTTTAAAACTGCATTTCTTGCGGTTAACTCTATTGTTCTCTTTGTAAAATCAGTCTTTAATTCTAAAACAGTATTTTCATTGTCTAAAATATTTAATTGATTTCTTATTCTATCTTCTATTAATGGTAATGATAAATTTATTAAACTGTCACGAAAAATTATTATTAAAACAATAGTTATTATTATAAATAAATATCTTTTTTTCATTATTTGGAATCAGAATTAAAGTAAATTAATGATTTTTCTAAGAAAGATAAAATATTGCCTTCTAACACGCTATTAGCATTACTTGTTTCATGGTTTGTTCTTAAATCTTTAACCATTTGATATGGATGCAAAACATAAGACCTAATTTGACTGCCCCAGCCAATTTCTTTTTTATTATTAAATTCGCTCTTTTTTTCTTCTTCTCTTTTTCTTTTCTCAATTTCATATAATCTTGATTTTAACATAGACATAGCAGTAGCCTTGTTTTTATGTTGTGATCGACCATTTTGACATTGGACAACTATTTTTGTAGGTAGGTGGGTTATCCTTACTGCACTGTCTGTTTTATTTACATGCTGACCCCCAGCTCCTGATGATCTGTATGTATCTATCCTTAAGTCTGACTCATTGATATCAATATTTATTTTATCATCTACTTCAGGATACACCCAAACACTTGCAAAACTAGTATGTCTTCTGCTATTAGAATCAAAAGGAGAAATTCTTACTAAACGATGAATACCACTTTCAAATTTTAGCCACCCAAAAGCATAATTACCAATAATTTTAATAGTACAGGATTTAATACCTGCCTCCTCACCATAATTTTCTTGTATTTTTGATATTTTAAAATTTTGTGCCTCTGCCCATCGATAATACATTCTAGTAAGCATTTCTGCCCAATCTTGACTTTCAGTACCTCCAGCACCAGCGTGAATTTCTAAATAACAACTATTTTCATCAACCTCATCAGCTAATAAGTTTTCTATTTGAATTTTTTTACTTTTATTTTTTAATTTTTTAGAAAGACCATAAATTTCTTCTAGCATTTTTTTATCTAGTTCTTTAGAAGCTAATAAGTATAATTCTTTTAAATCTTCAAACTCTTTATTTATTAAATCAATAGATTCTATTTTTTTTTCAAGTATCGATATCTTTTTTAGAATTTCTTTAGCTTTTTGAGGATTATTCCATAAGCTTTCATCTTCTGATTCTTCTTTTAATTTTTTTAAATTACTTTTAATTTTATCGAGGTCAAAGACTCCTCCTTAGCAATTCTATGTGATGCTTTGCTTCGTTTATATTATTTTCAATTTCTTCATTCATAATTTAATTTAATAAAAGTTCACCAGTACCTGAATATGAATTATCATCAATAATAATATTTGAATTATCATCTAAAATAAACTGCTGAAAAGGCTCATATCCTTCCCTAAAAACTTCAATTATTCCATCCTTTTCTTTAGTTGGATTTCCTGTTTTGGGATTAATTTTAACTAAACTGACCCCTGGAGGTATCCTAAAAGGTGTTTTTGGCTTTTTCTCTAAAATTTCACCCATATATTTTTTAAATATTGGAACAGCTACTGAAGACCCTGTTTCTCCATTTCCAAGAGATTTTGGGCTATCAAACCCAACATATACGCCTACAGCTATAGTTGGTGAAAAACCTATAAACCAAGCATCTTTACTTTCATTTGTTGTACCTGTTTTACCAGCTAATGGTCTATTTAAAGAATTAATCTTTCTTCCGGTTCCTCTTGATACAACACCTTGCAACATTGAAACCATTTGATAAGCAATGATAGGATCGACTACATTTTCTTTATTGTCAATGATTTTAGGTAATACTGGCTCTTCATAATTTAAAGTATTACAATTGTCACATAATCTAGTATCGTGTTTATAAATTATCTTACCTTTTTTATCTTGAATGGTATCAATAAAACTTGGAACTATTTTTTTCCCATTATTAACAATCATAGCGTATCCATTTGTCAAATCTAATAAATTTACCTCACCAGCACCTAAAGACATCGATAAATTTTCATCAATATTTTTATTTATATTAAATCTCGAAGTTAAATTTATAATTTTATCCATTCCGATTTTCTGAGCTAATCTAACTGTCATTAAATTCCTTGATTTTTCAATTCCCAAGCGCATTGTGCTTAAACCATAAAATTCTTTAGTATAATTTGAAGGTTTCCATTTTGGAAGACCTGGGCCTTGATCCACAACATAAGGCGCATCTAAAATAACTGTTGAAGGTGAAAATCCATTTTCTAAAGCAGCAATGTATACAAAAGGTTTAAAAGCTGAACCTGGCTGTCTTTCTGCTTGAGTAGCTCTATTAAATTCGCTTATTGAAAAATCATATCCGCCCACGAGTGAGAGTATTTTTCCTGTAAAAGGATCCAATGTTACTAAAGCACCATTAACTTGGGGAATTTGTTTTATTTCATATAAATCATTTTTTTTATTATTTTCTAGAAATAAAATATCACCAACTTTAATTTTTTTTGATTTTTTATTTCTAATCCAAGAGTTTGACTCATCATTGAATATTTTTATTTTTAGCTTTTCTCTTAGAGTTAAACTTAAATGGTCTTTTTCTAATTCTGTTACTACACCAATTTTCCAATTATCAGGATATGGAATTTTAGTTTCAAAATTATAAATTTCTTCTATATTTTGTGCTATATTCTTAATTGGCCCTCTCCAGCCATGTCTTTTATCATATTCTTCTAGTCCCCATTTTAAAGCTTTATAAGCTTTATCTTGATAAAAAGTATCTACCGTAGACCTAACACTTAAGCCATTTTCATACAATTTTTCATATCCATATTTTAAATACAAAAATTTTCTAACTTCCTCAGTAAAATCCTTTGCAATATAAAATTCTTTTGGATTTCTTTTGATAGTAACCAAATCACTATTTTTTGATAATTTTAGTTCATCTCTGTTAATATAATTATTTTGATACATTTCTTTCAAAACCCAATTTCTTCTAGTTATAGATTGTTTCTTTTTTTTTATTGGATGATAATTATTTGGTGCTTTTGGAAGAGCTGCAAGAAAAGCAGATTCTGGTAAAGTAAGTTCTTCAAGTGCTTTATTAAAATAGTTCAAACTTGCAGAGGCTACTCCGTATGATCCATAACCTAGATAAATTTGATTAAGATATAATTCTAATATTTCATCTTTAGTTAAATACCTTTCAATCCTAAATGATAATATTGCTTCTTTAATTTTTCTTTCATAACTAACCTCATTTGTTAGAAGAAAGTTTTTTGCGACTTGTTGTGTTATAGTTGATGCTCCAACTAGTCTTTTATTGCTATTGATGTTTCTAATATTAATAAAAATTGCTTTAATAATACTAAAAATATCAATACCCTGGTGATTGTAAAAATTTTTATCCTCTGCAGAAATAAATGCAAAAACCAATTTTTTTGGTATTTGATTTATTGGAACAAATAGCCTTTCTTCAACAGAAAATTCATCTAGCAACTTCCCATCAGAAGAAAAAACCCTTGTTGTAACTGGTGGGTCATATTCTTTTAAAGCGGAATAATCTGGAATTGAAGAGGAATATTTCCAAAATACTGCAATTATTGCTATGCTAGATAACAATAACAACATAAAACCTATAATTATAGCAAAATTTATATATTTTCTAATTTTCATTAAATGCTTTCATTTCCAGTATTATCATATGTTGTGAAACTGTTCAAAATATGACAATAGTAATTAATAAATAAATCAAAATTTAATAATAATGAAAAAACCACACAAAATTTCAATTAAACAGAGTTTAAAATTATTAGAAACACAATTAATCATAAATAATTACTTATTTGGAGTATATAGAAAATGTCTAAAAAAATTCTCATTGATTCTTCTAAACAAACAGAAACTAGAATCGCACTTATTAATGACAACAGGCTTGAAGAGTATGAAATTGAGTCAGATAGAAAAAACAGAATAAAGAGCAATGTATATTTAGCTAAAATATCTAGAGTTGAGGCTTCACTTCAAGCAGCTTTTGTTGATTTTGGAGGCAATAAACACGGATTTCTTCCTTTCACTGAAATTCATCCAGACTATTTTAAAATTCCTATTTCAGATCAGAAAAAATTGAAAGACTTAATTTCTTCAAATGAAGAAACATCTAAAGATTCAAACGATGAAATTAAAGCTAAAGAAAATGATGATAATTATAAAAATGATGAAGATCAAAAGAATAAATCTATGGAAGAAAAAAATAAGAAAAATAATAAGAAAAGATTATTTTTTAATTTTTTTAAAAAATATAAAATTCAAGAAGTTGTAAAGTCAAAACAAGTAATGTTGGTTCAAGTTAGTAAAGAAGAAAGAGGCTTAAAAGGAGCTGCATTAACAACATTTTTATCATTTGCTGGGAGATACTGTGTATTAATGCCAAACAGTAATAATGCCACAGGTATTTCAAGAAAAATAAGTGATCCATTAGAAAGAAAAAAATTAAAAGAAATCATCGAATCTATTGGAGTTCCGGATGGCATGTCACTTATAATAAGAACTGCAGGAATTGGCAAAACGAAAAAAGAAATTCATAAAGATTTAAATTATTTAGTAAAACAATGGGAAAAAATAAGAGAAAAGACTCTAAAATCTAATGCTCCTAGCCTAATAAATGAAGAAGGAGATATAGTAAAAAGAACAATAAGGGATTTATATACTAAAGAAATTTCTGGAATAATAGTAGATGGAAAAGATTCCTATAACAGTGCAAAAAACTATATAAAAGCATTAATTCCAAATCAACTTAGTAAATTAAAACTTTATAAAGAAAAAAAAGAAAAATTATTTACTAAATTTAATTTAGAAAAAGAAATAAGTCATCTATACAATACAGAAATAAAATTAACTTCTGGGGGATCAATAGTTATAAATACAACAGAAGCTTTAGTAGCAATTGATGTTAACTCTGGAAGGGCGACGCAGCAAAGGAATATAGAAAATACTGCCTTAAATACAAATATAGAAGCAGCTAAAGAAATTGCAAGGCAACTTAAATTAAGAGATCTTGCAGGTTTAGTGGTGATTGATTTTATTGATATGGAAGATTATAAAAATAATTTCAAAGTAGAAAAAACATTAAAAAATTCAACTAATTCAGATAGAGCAAGAATTCAAATTGGAAGAATAAGTTCCTTTGGTCTTTTAGAATTATCAAGACAAAGATTGAGAACTAGTATCGTTGAACAATCTTTTAAAAAATGCCAGATTTGTAATGGAACTGGTATAGTTAGGAATAATGATTCTATTATTGAACAGCTTTTTAAAGTTATTGAAGAATCATGTTCAAAAAATGAAGGTAGCTCAATTATTATAGATTGTCATTCTGATTTAGCTAGTGAAATTTTAAATAAAAGAAAAAATTTTGTCATTGAATTGGAAAATAAATATAAAACAAATTTAGATTTTAATTTCGAATCTTCAATTTTATTAAATGATCCCAAGGTTAAAGTGGACAAAAATATCAGTAAAATAAAAGTCATTAAAAAAGATATTAAAAAAAATATATCAAAAAAAACTGTCACTAAAAAAAACAAGATAACTGTTAACAAGAAAAACTTAACAAAAAAAACAAAACAAAATATAAAAAATGAAGTAAATGAAAACAATGCGCAAGAAAGTTCTCCAGAAATTACAATAAAGGAAGATAAGAATGAGGGTACAAAAAAAGGTTGGTGGAGCGAATCTAATAATTAAAATAAAAATATTATTTGTTTTTTTTTTACTATTTTTTTCTAAAATAAGCTTAGCAAATATAGTTCTTGATCACGAAATTGAAAAGTTTTTAAAAGAAATAATTAAACCAATTATTATATTGTCTCATTCGAATTTTAAAGAATCTGACTTGGTTATTATATTGGAAAAAACACCTAATGCATTCGTTAATAGAGATAAAAAAATTGTATTAACTACAGGATTATTAACTTTTGCAGATAGGCCTGAAGAAATACTTGGAATTTTAGCACATGAAATAGGTCATTTAGATGCAAATCATATAGATATGAGAATTGAAAAATTAGATAATCACAAATCTATTTCTGAATTATCAAAAATTATAAGCTTATCAACATCTTTGATAACGAATAATCCAGACTTTTTTATTGGAACAAATATTGCATATGATGAAATAGCAAAAAATAACATATCAAATTTTTCTAAAGATCAGGAAAGAGAAGCTGACATTATTGCTTTAAAATATCTTGAAAAAACACAAATTTCATCTAATGGACTAAAAAATTTCCTTCAGAGATTAGTTATTTTCAACGAAAACCTAGGAATTAAAGAAGAAGATTTAACAGTTTATACTCATCCATATAATAAAGAAAGAATAGAAAATATAATAAAATTTCAGAAAAAATCTAAATATAATAATTACTATTTTTCAGACCAAACTAATTTAAGATTTAAATTTGTTAAAGCTAAAATAAATGGATATACTTTAAATATTGAAAACAATAAACTTATCTATAAAAATCTTGATAATGATGAAAAAAAATATGCCCTTTCAATTGGTTATGCAAAAGGTGGCTTTATAAAAGAATCTTTAAATTTGATAAATGATTTAATTATTAAATATCCAGAAAATTCTTTTTTTTATGAAACAAAAGG
>CETH01163051.1_pt1 | contig 25249 bp, 18 predicted proteins | sample 361461 | NCBI WGS metagenome assembly CETH01 (sample SAMEA2622695, study PRJEB7988) | marine metagenome | isolation source: saline water (ENVO:00002010), including
AACCTCGTGCTGTTAGCCACAGCTTGCGAGCAAACCGATGTGTTTCAGGACCAGTTCCGTGATTTGACGCCGTATGAAGCCTACTACCAGAGCCTGTCCGATGTGGGACTCGCTGAATCAGCTCTAGTACGTGACTGGCACGCCGCCGGAATTACCGCTGTAGAGCGTGCAGCGCCAGTCTCTCTACCCTTCGAAGAGCGAGGCTTCCTGATCGGCAACGACCCAAATGCCATGGCCTATCGAATTACGCTAGACCGAGGGCAGCGACTCACAGCCGAGGTTTCTCTTGAGAGTGGCGAAGTTTCACGCGTCTTCGTGGACCTGCTTCGAATACCCACTTCGCCTAGTAACCCCTTGCGACCAGTAATATCGGCAGACACGCTCCCTGGACTGTTTGTGCACGAACCATGGAGAGGTGGTGAGTATATTCTGCGCGTGCAGCCTGAGTTGCTTCGGGGTGGAGAGTATCGAGTCACCCTTCGCTTAGAGCCTCAGTTGGCATTTCCGGTGGAAGGACGTGACATGCGATCTGCTTTAAGCCTATTTGGTGTCTCGCGCGAGGGAGGTAGGAGATCCCATGAAGGCATAGACCTCTTCGCACGAAGAGGTACCCCAGTGCTAGCCACCTCAGCGGGGACAATCAATCGAGTCTCTGTCACAAACCTTGGCGGCAAGGTTGTCTGGCTCCGAGACCCCGTCCGCAACGCAAACATCTACTTCGCTCATCTCGACAGCCAGGCCGTTCAAAACGGCGACAGGGTGGACGTGGGTGACACCATCGGGTTCGTGGGCAACACGGGGAATGCTCGGACGACTCCGCCGCACCTGCATCTTGGAATATATCGGCGCGGAGAAGGCGCTGTTGACCCTGCTCCGTTCATACGCCCAGTGCCCAGTGGTCGACCACTAACCATCTCAGCTGACCTCCATCGACTAGGGTCTACAATGCGTTCCCGTCAAGATGGAATCCGTTTACGAGTGGCGCCAAATACGGGTAGTTCCGTAATCCGAGAACTGGCCGCGTATACCCCCGTCCATGTTCTTGCTGCGTCAGGTGATTACTTCCGCGTTCGGCTGCCCGATGACGTTCAGGGATACGTCGCAGCGAGGCTAACAGAGGAAGTGTCGGAACCCCTCGAACACCGCACTGTGTCGGGGATCACCCAGACCGCTTGGATAAATCCCACAAGTAACGGCCATCCCGTTGCGGAGTTGGATCGAGGAACTGAAGTCTCGATCCTAGGACGCTTCGACGGGTACTTTTACGCTCTTGATCCCGTTGGGAACCCTGTATGGCTGAAGACGGAAGAGTTTCAAGAACAGGGTTAGGTTCAAGACACTCACCTATGAGTCAGGCTTGGCTGTCATAGCGACGACCGTGTCTCCTGCCCTTATATCAAGAGCCTGTCCAGGGGAACCCACTGTCACGGCTCCGCTGGGTCGAACTACAATAAGTGGTATGGCCTCTTCGCCATGTTCCCTAGCCCAAGCTCCGACTCCGACCTCCCCTGTCCACCGTTCCGATATGAAGCGATGACCCGAGGCATAGCGACGCTGGAGCTCTTCGTAGGTGAGGCTGGCAGAGCCTAGCACTCGCGCTCTGAGCCCGGGAGCAAGTTTGGAGGAATCGCCCTGCGAACCGCGCCCGGGAGCAAGTTGAAAGAGATTCTGGCGCCCAAAAAGATGGAGGTAATGGCGTGCAGAGAGCGCGTTCACTTCATCGTTCGCTGTTAGAGCCAGAAGGTTTCCGATGACTGGCAAATCCAGGTCCTGGGAAGCTTGATCGCTAAGGACACTCCCGTGGTACGCAGGGAGACCGCCCTCACTGGCCAGTCTCACCAGTCCTGGGTTTGTGTCAACTACAAAGATCGGAAGACCTGCTCCCTGTAGCGCCTTAGCCAGCCCACGCGCAAAAGGGTGAGCACCAATTATGAGAAACCCATTTGGATTTCGTTCAGCGAGCCCCAGTCTCAAGGCAAGCGGACGCCCTATCAATCCATATATTGCTACAGAACCAGCAATCACTAAAAACATGATCGGTACGAGTTGCTCTGCCCCCGCAAATCCCTCCTCCTCGAGCCGTAACGCAAATACCGCAGTCACGGCTGCCGCCACCACTCCACGCGGTGCCATCGCGGCTACGAAGAGGCGATCTGACCCCTTCAATCGCCCATCCAGCGTGCACAAACTCACGGCTAATGGACGGACGAGTAGAACCAGGATCGCGAGAAACAACGCAAATCTAAGATTGATCAACTCTGCTAGAGCGCTCCATTCAACACCCGCAGCCAAGACCACAAACAGTGCCGAGATGATTAAGATCTGGAGATTCTCTTTGAACTCTGTGATGTGTGTGATATCAACACGATCCTGATTAGCCAAAGCGACACCCATTACCGTGACTGCCAACAACCCTGACTCATGCTGAAAACCGTTAGCTAGTGCATACCCCAGTAGGGCTAGAGCCAGTGCCGAGGCTGAGTGCAGATGATCTGGTATCCAGTAGCGCTCAAGGCATATCACCAGAAGAAACGCTGGTAGCAGTCCAAATAGCGAACCGAAGACTAGGGTCTTTCCTATGCCTCCAAACGCAGATGCGACTGCTCCGTCTACCAATGCCTCGAAAACCAACACTGCAAGGACCGCTCCGATAGGATCGATAAGGATCCCTTCCCACTTCAAAACTGCTCCGCCTGGACCGGTAGGTCGAATTTGCCTCAAGAGCGGAATCACAACCGTCGGACCTGTGACCGTGAGGATTGAACCGATAAGGATGGCTAAGGGCCACGAAAGTCCTAGCACGTAGTGAGCGGCTAGTGCGGAGAAACCCCATGTTATCGCCGCGCCTAGTGTGACGAGCCTCCCGACTACCCGGAGTTGATCGCCCAATTCAGGGAGGTGTAGTGTTAGTCCTCCCTCAAAAAGCAGGATTGCAACAGCGATCGCGACTAAGGGGAGAAGCAAATCCCCGAACATGGCCTCCGTAGGAATCAGCCCAACGCCGTCGGGGCCCGCTAGCATACCAAAAATCAGCAGAAGCAGGATCGAAGGAAGCTTGAGGCGCCATCCAAGCCACTGGGCTGAGCCACCGAGGACCGCTACCGATACGATCCCAACGACAAAGGTATCATCCACTCCTGAGACTCTCCTCCTTTGTGCGCGTCATATCAGCGCCTCAGTTAGTGACCAAAACCTATCGAACCTATGCTTTATGCACATCCGTAACCAAACGCCCCGGCCAGGCAATGAGGGCCTCGCCGGGGCAATGAAGTTACGCATCAAGTGATGATCAGAGGACTTTCCTTCACCCTATCGTTAACTCGTACGTATAACCCCACACCATTTCCGCTGAATCGAATTGGGCATCGATAAATTCTGACATATCAGCAGCCCCGACGTTCACTGACGCCGCAACGGTTCCTAACGGCACGTCACCATCACCGTAGAAGGTAAACACTACGTTAACTGTGGTCCCTTCCTCCAAGACCTTGTTCGTGACCGACCCCGAAACTCTAGCTCCACCCCTTGGAAACCTTTGCATCTGGAACCCATCTAGACTGACTTCAAGTGCTGAAGCCGCGTTCATAGCTTCCTGTGTAGCTTCTGCGTTGTCTTCTCGGTTGGCTGCTTGAGCCAGCATTATCCAACTGTTTTGGTTGTATGGATCCAACTCGGCCCACCGCTCAGCGACAGCCGGAATTGCTGCGTACGCTGAGTCCAAATTGAGAGAACGCGCCCACATCTCCACCGCATCTCTATCTGTCCGGTTGAGGTCAGCCGCTTTCCCAAAGGCCGCGGCAGCATTCACATAGTCGTCTGCGTTATAGAAGCCAACCCCAATAGCGAAAATCGTCTCGCCGTCGAGACCGGGTTGCTCAAGCAAGTCAAGATAAACCTCTAAGGCCTCTTCCTCCCGTTCACCTTCCATAAGAACCTGCGCCAAGCCTCTAAGGTGATTCGGGTTGTCGGGCTCTGCGACCATCAAGACACGATAGGCCTCTGCTGCAGCGTCGTATTGAGCATCCGCTGCTAAAACCTGCGCTCTGAGCAATGGAAGTACAGATGCCTGCTCCTGCCAGCCAGCCATCGTCGCGGAATCGGCTACCGCTGCAGTCTCAGACGACATAAATCCATCTACCTGCTCCATGAAATCAAGCGATCTCGTATAGTCGCCGAGTGAGCCATAGAGCTGCGCGACTGTGATCATGATTTCGGGGCGCTCTTTGAAGATTGCATGAGCATCCTCAAAGATCGCCACCGCACCTTCATAATCACCAGCGCCTATCAAAGGTGATGCTTGGTTATAGAGATCGATCCACGTGGACTGACGAAGCGGCTGATCTTGGAGTTCGTAGAGAGGATAGAGCTCGTTTGCCTTATCGAAGAACGCACCAGCTTCCTGGTACTGGCTCAGCCCTAGTGAGGCTAGAGCTGCCAATCGATATCCGAGTGGGTTGTTCGGGTTCTCCGCGATTTCAGCCTCTGCGTGCTGGAGAGCCATCCTGTAGTAGGCCTCTCTTTCAGCCGCATCCTCTGTGTCCTCTGCGTCCTCGATAGCGTCTTCAGCGTCTTCAGTGTAATCACTGTCACGGGGGCGTTCCCCTACTTGTGCGGACAAAGACCCTCCCACGAACAACATCAGGAAGGCTAGTAATCCCAGTCCGGTTGCTACCCTCTTCATTTACTGAGCTCCATTTGGGTGAAGAGTCATTCTCGTCGAGATCGGCCAAACGATCAATATGGTCCAACGCTCAATTCTGTCTGATCCCGAGGGACATAGTTGGGGTCGCGGATAACGCCGGCAAGTGAAGAGCCTGTGCTTTCTGATCAAGGACACCGGTCACCATCATAAGCTAAACAGCACCCCTGCTCTCTCAGCCATGCCTATTGACCTGCCTGAATCTCCTTCGTGTCCGGCATCATCTTATTCAGGATCGTGTAAACTGGACAAAATTTCGTGAACGGACTTGCGATCTGAAGCAAAGCCACCCCTACGGCGACATAGATCCAGCTGACACCCACTTGGTCGGCCAAGACTACAGACATCAGGTAAATTAGTCCCACTATGCCATCGTGGACCCTTACCTTGACTATATCATTTTCTGACATGCCCCTGCTCCCTCGAGATCAAAAGTCTGCTTCATCTTTGGTGCCTACGAGCCCATCCCTGATACGTCCGACCCAGCGCAAGCGCTCAATCGGGTCCTATCGAGCTTAGAGCGGGAGACCGGGCTCGAACCGGCGACCCTCAGCTTGGGAAGCTGATGCTCTACCAACTGAGCTACTCCCGCGGAAGCTCGGAAAATCTAGCTCGGACTCAAGGACGGTCAACATTTATCAAAAGCGCCGCAACCGAATGAGGAGTTCCAAATTCTCCCCGTGTTTCATACTCGATCAACCCGGTGTATAACCATAGCCACCGACTTGTTCCGCTGAGTCGAACTGAAGATTAAAGACCTGGGTCATATCAACCTGCTCCGCAGTCATTGTTTTAACTACGGATCCAACCGGTGTTCCGTCGTCGGCGTAAAAGATGAACCGCAGATTAATAGCATCCCCTTCTTCTAGGGTCTTGTTTACCAGTGATCCCCTTACCTCCGCGCCTCCATTTCCAAATCTCCGAAGCTGCAGGTCGCTGACGATAAATGAGAGGTTTTCCACAGCTGAAATCACCTCTTGAGTAGTTTCAACGTCACCGTTTTGGTTTGCGGCTTGTGCAAGAATCAGCCAAGCATTTTGACCGTTTGGATCGAGCCCTATCCATCGCTCAGCAACAGCTGGGATAGCACTGTAAGCGGAGTCTAACTGCAATGACCGCGCCCACATTTCGATCGCATCGCGGTCGTTAACGCTAGCTCCAGCGGCCTTACCGAACGCTTCCGCTGCCCTCGAATAATCGCTGGACTGATAAAAGCCAACCCCGACAGAAAACAGAACCTCCGAGTCTAGTCCAGACATCTCGAGCATATCGATATATACAGCCGTGGCTTCCGCTTCCTCTCCGATCTCCATGAGGATCGCCGCGAGTCCCCGCTTCAATTCCACATCAGTAGGATCAGCCGCGGACAGCTGACGATACGTCCCAACGGCTTGCTCGAAGCGTCCCGCATCGGCAAACACTTGAGCTCGAAGTAACGGAAGTGGCTGGAGTTGCTCTTTCCAAGAACTAGCCGTCACCGAGTCTGCCTGTAGCATTGTCTCTGATCCGGCAAATGCTATAGCTCTGTTGAGGTTTGCTATAGCGGCATCGTGGTCACGAAGTTGGGCATAGATCTGGCCCAAAATCACATTTGCCTCGGGCCGGCCTTGATATATGTCATTCGCCCATTCGAAGTACTGTGTTGCGGTCTCATAGTCACCCGTTTGCACATAGGGTGTCCCCCGTTGGTACAGATCCATCCAAGCCTGCTCGCGCACGGCCACCAGCTCGAATTCGTATAAAGGACGTAACTCAATGGCCTTTTCCAGGTATGCTCCCGCATCCACATAGTCCTCAGTGCCGATCGAAGCGATACCGGCTAGTCGATAAGCCAAAGGATTGAGCGTATCCGCTCGAATTGCCGCCTCTGCCAACTCCCGCGCTTGAGCGTATAGCTCTTCCGCTTCATTCGGTACAACCGCATCCTGCGCTGCTTCGATTGCATCTTCAGCGGCTCTTGTATTGTCAGTGTTTCGAGGGTTTAGACCAGCTGCCCCACCGCTGATTCTCGACATGCCCTCACCGCCGCTGGCAGACGCACATCCTGCTATAACCAGACTGAAAACAGAGATTAAAAACAGCCCGAAATCTCTCACTCGGAGTTCATTCATTGGGACCTCCTGCAGAATGCAGCCGCTATCGAAAGAAAAGGAGCTAAAAAGCACCCACCACGTGTATCCGACGGGCACCCCACCCATCCCGAAATTCTACGCTAAAGGAACCGTATCGTTTCAACCCTATAGATTCTCACCTCCCTAGGTAGGTCAGGATGCGGCTAGCCAACGCTTCTGAGACACCTGGGATTCGACTTATTTCCTCTCGTGTAGCCGCCTTAACTCCCCGGAGTGACCCGAACCGCTTCAACAATAGTTGCTGGCGCTTCGGTCCCACTCCTGGGATCTCTCCCAATTCCGAACGAAGCGTCCGCTTAGTGCGGAGCTTTCGGTTGTATCGCACGGCGAAGCGGTGGGCTTCATCCCTTATCCTTTGCAGCAGATGGAGCGCTCTGTGGCGTCGGTCTAATCTGACGGGATCCCCGCGCCCCGGGAGGAACACTTCCTCATTTTTCTTAGCTAAAGCAATAACGGTCACGTCTGACATACCTTGAGCGCCCAGGGCTTCCACCGATGCGGACAATTGTCCTTTGCCACCATCGATGACTGCCAAGTCAGGGATCGGGCCTCCCTCTTCTTCCAATCTACGGAAGTAACGTCCCACCACCTCCGCCATAGACCGATAATCGTCATTCCCCCAGTCCCCCTTCACACGCATATGACGATACAGCCCTTTCCTCGGCTCTCCATTTTGGAAAACGACCGCGCTACCCACCACCTCAGTCCCCTGGGTGTGTGATATGTCGAAACAGACCATAAGCCTCGGTACAACTTTAAGACCCAATTCATCCTGAAGCCTGAAGAGTGCTTCCTCTGCCCGATCAGAAGCGTGTAACTCTATGGCACTGTCTTCTAGCACCTGCCGAGCGTTCTGCTCCGCCAATTCGATTAGTCGAGCCTTTTCTCCTCGTCGAGGGACCAGGACTCGTACGCGACGCTTTGCAGCTCCCGTTAGAATGTCTTGGAGCAGGGATCGGTCCTCAAATCCTTCTGACAGAAGCACGTACTCCGGAAGGTCTTCCAACCCGAGGTCACCCGCACTGAGATAGTGCCTCGATACCAACGAGCTTATCAGGGTGGCATCTGATTCCTCTCTGACCTTCTCGAAACGTTGCGCTTCCCGTCCCAAGAGCAACCCGGAGCGGATCTTCAGAACGACGCCTGCACCGAGTTCTCCGTCTCTCGCCACTGCAACTACATCAAAGCTTCCTCCCTGAGCCCGATGCACGCGTTGCTCCTGGGCCAAGCTATCCAGTCCACTAACGATATCTCGCATTTTTGCGGCCTGCTCAAAGTTCAGACTCGCAGAGGCGTCTAGCATTTCCTCCTCAATTTCGGCACGTATGCCTTCCGTATCGCCGTCAAGAATTCGAAGGATTCCATTTATCATTTCCCTATACGAGGTTTCGGCCTGAAGACCGACGCAGGGTGCTAGACAGCGACCAATGTGGTAATCCAGACAGGCCCTCTCCGGCGTGTCTCTAGGTAAATCATACCGGCACGATCGGACCGTATACATGCGCTTGATCAAGTCCAGAGCTTGGCGCATCGGACCCACTGAAGTGAACGGACCGAAGTATCGACTCCCGTCGTTAACCACCCTCCGGGTCACTTCTACCCGCGGGAAGGCCTCCTGAATTGTGACTTTGATGTACGGATACTTCTTGTCGTCCCGAAGTAGGATATTAAAGTGGGGACGGTGCTCCTTTATGAGATTCGCCTCGAGTATGAGAGCCTCACTCTCACTTCCAACGACAATCGTCTCCACATCAGAGACAAGCCCCACTAGTCTCTGATTTTTTCGGGACAGGTCCTCCCTTCTGCGGAAGTAACTGCGGACGCGGGTGCGTAACACATTTGCCTTACCCACATACAAAACCTCATTTCGATCATCTCGAAATAGGTAGACACCCGGCTCTTTGGACAATTTGGCGAGGAAGTCCTCGGTCACAGGCACCTTACTGCCTCGATGTTCTGATTGGGATCTTAAAGCCCAAGCTGATCGTTAAACCGACGTAAGTGAGCCCGAATGGCAACAGTGCAACACAGGCCGTTAGGGCTGGGTGCCACGCGGGCAGCAACGACTGGACCACGACTCCGGCCATGGCTGCAAGAGCTGCGGCTAGTAATAGCCGCAGCACTAATCCGCGAGCAACACCGTGCTGGCCTATACTGCGATTCAACGAGCGTCGCAGCATTACATACTCAACCCAAGCTCCTGAACTGGAACCGAATGCAAGACCCGCCGCCCCCAAGCGTAGGGTTGAGAACCCTAGCTGATCAGCGGGAAACATGGCCAGAATCCCAACGCCAACGGAGATGAACACCCTCAAGTACGCCATCTTAGCGGGTGTGCGCGTATCGCGTAACGCGTAGAATGCAGAAGAAAGTACTCGGGACGAGGCTGATGCGGGAATTCCTAGCGCATACATTGAAAGGACTGACCAAGTAACCAGGGTCTGCGCTTCACCGAAGGCTCCCGTCTGGTAAAGAGCACCTACGATGAGATCCCCCATCGCGAGATAAACAATAGCAGATGGAACGAGAAAGAAGAGAGCCCGCTGGAGTGATTCAGACACGCGCTCAGCTAAAGCAGTGCGGTCTTGGGGTCGCATCCGAGATAGCTCTGGGAGCTCGGCGGCTGCAACGCCGGTTCCGAAGAGCGAAACGGGTAGATTGCTCAGTGTCTGCGCATAGCCCATGACAGCAAGCGCTCCGGGTAAAAGCCTACCAGCGAGGATCATATCGATCCAGCTACTCACGTTGACGATCCCACGCGCGCTTACCACTGGAACAAAGTTCCGGATCGCCTCGCGGACACCGGCTACGCCTTTCCCTAACGATGCATTCATTCCCCTCACGTGCCGGAATAAGAACGGGATCTGCACGACGAGGGTGACCGCTCCCCCGACTAGCGCCCCCCAAGCCAAAGCCACGACCAAGGAGCGCCCTTCTAAGTTCCAGTAGACCGACCCAGCCACCATCGAGACGATCATCGCCAGATTCCAGAACACTGGCGCCACAAAAGAGATGAAAAAGGTCCGATGACTATTCAAGATCGCCAAGGCCCATGCGGAGATCACGAAGAGTCCCGTCATCGGAAAGAGAATTCGAACTAGGAGAACGGTTAATTCCTGGGTCTCCGAATTCCACAGGGGAAAGAATGCGCTTACTAGAACTGGGGCGACCGCGATCCCAACCAGACTGAGTGTGCTTGCAAGGACCGTAAGAATTCCGAGTGATGCTCCCGCAAACTTGGCAGCGTCGCGATCCCGACCTTCTTGAAGAAAACTTGTGTAGACCGGGATCAGCGACGCGGAGAGTGTTCCTTCACCAAGCAGGTTCCTGACCACGTTCGGCATACGAAGGGCAGCCCACCATGCATCAGCGAAGCCACTAGAGCCAAAATAATGTGCGAATACCCGTTCCCTGATGAACCCAAATAGTTTGCTTATAAAAATACCGGATCCAACAGCGATCGCACCCCGGCCACTCTTCGTGGGCGCATCGGTGCATTCGGGAACGGGGGCGTTACCAGTCACATCCAATCCGGGCCAATCAGCCGTCTTCTTCTCTCAACAGGGCGTTGACGCCACCCTCGATACGAGATCGCTCAGTGAGCAGGCTGTGAAGGAACTGACTCTCTTCCTTTAGGCTCATTAGTTCATTTGTCAGGCGGTCGACCTCCGCCTCTAGATAGGCTATCCGATCTATAGCCTGTTCCGGCGCTCCCTTGGTGTCGCGCCGCTCCAAGCGCGTCGCAATCGCCTGTGCGACCGGAGACTCGAGCACAACAGCGAACAGCGGGATCAGTATGACGAGGATGAGGAATAGCTCAGGGAACATACGAGAACCTACGGAACTCGGGAGGTGACTAACAGACGCATCCTATCTTCCAGCGTCGGGTGGGCGATCAAGGTCAACTTCGAATCGTTCATACAGAGTATCAAGAAACGCGCCGCCATAGCGGGCCAGATAGTACATAGGGCCCTGTACTCGCTCAGTGGGTTTTCCGTTCGGCATCAAATGGACCTGTGCTTTTTCCAGCTGTGAGAGGGCTATTGCGCTCTTCCGCTTCACCGCCTGCGCAAGCTTAGATTCTAAATCTTTCAGTGTGCCGAACGCCTGATTCCGGAACTGCTCAGCAGAAGCCCTAAGGGTGGGATCTACGGCACTTACCGTCACCTGTAACTCGCTGACTCCCTCACTTATGGATGCCCGGAGTTTACCTATGGCCTCCTTACTTTCAATAGGGATTTCATCATGCGCGAAACCACTTGCGATCTCATGAAAGGGGCGTTGAAGGTCATCTAGCGTTACGTCAAACTTTTTGAGCACTTTGCCGACTTTCTTCTCAATTGTAGCAACACTGAATCTAGGCCACACAATAGGCATCTCTATATTGTGCGCCTTGAAATAGTCACTCAACTGAGCGTAATACCCGATCTCACCTGGACCAGCGACGTACGCTAGGGTTGGAAATACATGGCTCTCAACAATCGGACGAAATAGCACGTTTGGGCTGACTGAGGCGGGGTCCGAGTCAAAAGACGCATGAACATCTGTAGCACTACGGACCTCTTGCGAAGGGTTCAATCGAAATCCAGCCGGGTCCCGATAAAGACGCTCACGGCCATGTGCGCCTTCCACAAACAGATTTACACCTTCGGGCATGATCGCAGCTTGCAGTCCGTAGCCTGCGCTCTCTAGGGCATCCGCGGTGCCTCGAAGGACGTCCTCCATCGTTCCTGAGGTAGCTAATTCCTCGCGCACAAGGTCCCGTGATGCCGCTTTAATCGTCAGATCAGTCGCATCTGTAAAAAAAAGACCAAATCGGCCTAGGAGGTGTTGAAGCAGGTCGTGGAAGCCCTGTGGTATTGAACTGCCTGAGGAAAACCCAGCCCGAAGCAAGCTTACCAATTCCTCAGTAAACTCAGTTATGGGCAGTGATGCCACAAAATCATCGAGCACCCGATCTGCCTCTTCTCCAAGCCTTATCCGATGAAGAGATTGACGGCCTTGGTCCTTCGAACCGCGAACCTCGAAACGACATAACTCATTTTCTGTATTGATGAGGTAAGAATGATTCGCCTCTTCCCAGTCATGATCATCTGACGCGACCCAAAACACCGGGATCACAGGTTTCCCCAACTTAGCTTCGGCAGCCTCCGCGACGCGGACAGCAGTGAGTCCCTTGTAGATGCTGTAAAGCGGTCCTCCGTATAGACCTGGTTGCTGTCCGGTGGTGACCATGAATCCCCCATCCTCTACAAAGGCCTCAAGACGTGAACGGTCAGCGCCTACCGGGACCACAAGCGCATCGGCCGCACGGCGTCGGGAATCTTGGTCGAAACGGAGATCAAGTTCTAATGCCTTATCCTCAAAGACGCCCTCCTCAGCATAATGGCGGCCGTAAAACGGGAGCGCTTTTGGACTTCTATCAACGTAGTCCTGAACTATACCCTTCCCCGTTGCACACGAAACGATAAGCTCCATTTCAACCCTTATGATAAGGTTCGCCGCGCAGGATCGTGCCGGCGCGGTACAACTGCTCGGCCAAGACAAGTCTCGCCATCTCGTGAGGTAACGTCATGTCCGAGAGCGAGAGATGGTGGCGTGCTCTGGACAGAACAGCCTCACCGAGCCCGAACGCGCCACCAATAATGAAGCCTATCCCTGGCAACGCATCGATCAAGCGCTTCTCTAGGAACTCGGACAGCCCTTCAGACGTTATCCCTTCGCCCTCGCGCGTCAACGCAATCAGTTCAAACTGCAGGGGGACCTTGCTGAGGATCCGTGAGGCTTCAGCTTCTTTGACTTTCTCTGGACTGACTGAACGCGCGGACTCATGGGCTACTGAGATGAACTCAATCTTCCAGTAGCGGCTGGCCCTCTTCTCATACTCATGCACGGATTCAATGAGCGGACCTCGAACTTTCCCTACCGTGACAATCAAGATCTTCACGTGACCGCCTTATGCTGGAGAAGGCTGCGCACATCATTTTGTCCCCAGTCCCACACTAGTTGCTGCTCAACTACGTAGCACGGAGTCATTAGCCCCGCAAAGGAAGTCAGCTTTACGGCGTCTTTCTCGGTCACAAGAATCGGCCGCGAACCCGCTCGCTCCCGAGCCGCAGTAACATCCTCCTCAGTAAAGCGGTAGTGATCCGCAAACGAAAGCATATCCACCGAACCGGTAGTGAGTTCTCCCACAGTCGCTATAACGTTTTCTGACCTACCCACCGCTGTAAGGACCAACACATTCTCCATTAAAGGCTTCCACCCAGCCTCGGAGCCCATGGATGTATTAGATAATGTCACCTCTTCCGATGGCCCCAACCCTTGAGAGATGTCACCAATACCCGGAAAGTTTCTGAGTGGCGTCAACCTGGCAGTCTCGAATCTAAGAGACCCCAGTACACATCCCGAAGACAGAACCGGAAGCAATCGCTGGCCTAATTCCTCAGCATCTCGGTAGCTGGCGGTGCGTCTTGTGATCACAACAGCATCAGCCCGCTTCAGCGCGGAGACAGGTTCTCTGAAGGGTCCACGAGGGAGCAGAGGCGAGGAAAAGTCATCCTCCGCTGCCAGAACGACTAGATCCACTTGCCTTCCAACCCTCCGATGCTGAAAACCATCATCTAGAATTGCAATGTCCGCGCCGACTTCTTTCGCCTTCTTTAGAGATAGCCGGCGATCGCCCTCTACCAGTACCGGGACCCTCGGAGTCCAGTGATAATGGAGGAGCGCCTCGTCCGCCCCAGAGTTCCCTTGAAGGATAGCAGGCCGGCTCCCCGCCTTTCTAAGCTCTGATACTATCCACGATGTGATTGGAGTCTTTCCTGTTCCTCCTACCGCAAGGTTACCCACGGATACAACGGGAAACCCATGAATACAATATTGGCATTGTCGATCGAAATATTGATTCCGTACTGACACCGCCATGCGCCAAAATCCTTCCGCCGGGAGCAAGAGTACGCTTAGGATCCGACCTACAAGTCCCCCACGTCTCCTCCACAGCTTCCAAGCCAGTTCCTGAATACTTGACTTCAACGCTAAGTGCCCACTGTCAATGTGCCCTCAAGCTCATCCGCGATCAGTCTTATCTCTGCACGACTCGCTCCACGTGGTATAGCCCGAGGCTCAAGGTATTCGATTCGGATGCTTGAGAACGGCTTAGGTATCATGAACTCGTCCCAGCTCTTTAGCCGCCATGCCGAAGTAGAGCTGACAACAATCGGAATAACCGGCAAACCAACCGCCTGAGCCACAGCGAGTGCTCCGTGCTTGAAAACACCCCTGGGACCGCGCGGCCCATCCGGTGTCACGGCGACATCTCGCCCCTCTCTCGCAGCATCGACTAGGCCCTTGATCCCTCTAGCTCCTCCCCTGGTGCTTGATCCCCGGACGACACCGAAACCATTACGAAGCAGCACATGGCTTAGATATTCCCCGTCATCGTGCTCACTCACCAGGACTACGATGTCCTCGTTGCGATGGTAATGTACCAAGGGTAGGAGCTGACCATGCCAGAAGACAAACATTACGGGCTGTCCGATCTCGCGAAATCTCCCGTAATGCTCGCTACCCACCACCTCAACTTGGGTTGTCAAGAAATGGCCTTTCAAAAGTCCAGTACCGAAGGCGCCCACACACTTGAACCGCAGGCTCTTCATGAATGTCGTTCCAAGAGAGTCATCGCCATATCAGCTACGCGTGATGAAGCGCCTGCCTCACCCAAGAGACGAGTCACCCGATCAAGGTTCTGTATCTGCTCTATCCGAACGGGACTGGATTCATCAATCAGTTCTAGAAGCAAAGGCGCGATCACCTCGGGCCTCACTTCTCCTTGAAGGACCTCCGGCACTACCTCCTGATGAGTAACAAGATTTGGGAGTCCTATATACCGAGTCCTAAGTAAGAGGCGAGCCAGGACTCCACTGAGCCAGCTCACCCGATGAGCTATCACAAGAGGGGTCCCCTCCAGCGCCGTCTCTAGAGTTGAAGTCCCAGATTTCGTTAAGACGCAGTCCGACCATCGAAGCAGAGATGGAGTTTCTCTCACAACTGAGAATTCTAGATCCCGAAAATGAGAGTCCTCCAAGCCTGGTGCCTGCGAGATGAGCACCTGAACACCGGGCCTCCGGTCCACGACCGCCCGAGCACTTTCAATAAAGGGTTTAAGGTGTCGCTCGACCTCTTGTATCCGGGATCCAGGCAAGATCCCCAAGAGTGGACGCTCTGGGTCCAGACCCCAAGCCCTGAACGACTCACCTCGAGAGGGAATACTGTCGGCTCGGTCTAGAAGCGGGTGGCCAACATATTCCACATTAACGCCGTGCTCTTTGAGCAGATCCACCTCAAATGGGTGGATAGAAGCTACTGCATCGGCTACAGTGGCGAGTGTTCGAGCTCGCCTCTCATTCCATGCCCAAACCTTAGGAGGTATGTAGTAGAGCACAGGACAGCCTCGTTCATGCGCGGCTTTAGCGATTGTCAAATTGAAACCGGGGTAGTCGACCAAGATCACTAGATCAGGCGACTCACTGTGGATGAGTGCTAGTACTTTACGCCGAAGACTCAAGAAGTAGCACATTCTCGCTATCACTTCACTGAAGCCCATAATGGCAAGCGTCCCAAGCTCGGCGAACAGCTCTACGCCTTGTGCCTTCATCTTGGGCCCACCCATGCCCAAGAAATGCACGTTAGGGTTCCGCACCCTGAGTTCAGCTACAACCTTCGCTGCGTGAAGATCCCCTGAAGTCTCCCCCGCTAGAACCAGGATTGTGGGCTTGCTGTCCGTCAGAAGGCCCAGCCAAGGTACCAAATCGCCAAGATCACAATTAACAGATAGCCAATTAGTCTGGCTTGCGGCATCCCCTTGCGTGTATCCATCCAGTTAGACTTCCGGCGCTTTCTTGCCCTAATGAGCGACATGTTCACCTCTTTAGTTGAAGCCCGTCTGGGCCTACCCGTTCTTTTCAAGTGGTTATACCACGCTCACTGGCGCGGATGAATTCAATGAGGTGTCGGACCTCGGGGAGTGCCTCGATCTCCTGCTCAACCCGCACCAGGGCTTTAGATAAGCTCGCATCGCTCTTAAAAAGAATTCTGTAGGTCTTTTTGAGGGCTTTCCGAACTTCATCGGATAAACCCCGACGCTCCAGTCCGACCGAGTTAAGACCAAACAAGCGAGGAGGATTTCCTGCCGCCCTGCAGTACGGTGGCACATCTTGTGATACTCGGGAGCCCCCCCCAACGAAGGCGTGAGCGCCAATTCTCACGAACTGATGAATCGGAGTGAGTCCACCCACGATTGCCCAATCCTCAATTAGGACATGTCCTCCCATGTTCACCGCATTCGACAAAATTACGTGGTTCCCCAGTTCACAATCATGAGCCACATGCACGTACGCCATGAGTAGACAATCGGAACCCACTACGGTCTTTCCAGACGCCGCAGTTCCGCGGTTCAGCGTGGCGAATTCTCGGATAACCGTCCTGTCTCCGATCTCCAGAGTAGCATGCTCCCCACGATACTTCATGTCCTGGGCGTCCGTTCCAAGAACTGCGCCATTCCCTATAGTACAGTCCTCGCCCACTGACGTGTCACGCTCGATGAGCACCCTAGGACCGATACTAGCGCCAGCTCCAATCCTGACTTGTGGTCCGATTACGACCCACGGACCGATCTGAACTCCTTCCCCAATTTGTGCGTCAGCGTCCACGATCGCGGTAGGATGAATCCGTGTCTCGCTGCGCACGGTCATCGGTGACCGCTCGGGCATATTACCGATCCATAATTCGAGCCATGAAGTCAGCCTCTGCGACCACCTGGCCATCTACGAGGCCCCTACCAGACAGCTTACATACTTGTCTCTTCATGGAATTCACGCTGAGCTCAAATACGAGAGTGTCACCTGGAACCACTGGTTTACGGAACTTTACGTTATCCATAGTCATGAAGTAGACCACCTTGTCCTCGGGCTCTTCGACATGGTCCATTAGAAGAAGCCCACCACACTGCGCCATAGCCTCCACTATCAGAACCCCAGGCATGATCGGATGCCCAGGAAAGTGACCCTGAAAGAACGGCTCATTGATCGTGACATTCTTGAGGCCGACAATCCCCCGACCCGGATCGAAATCAATCACCCGATCTACCAAGAGCATCGGATACCGATGAGGAAGAAAAGTCATCAGGCGTGTGATATCGGCTACCGGCGGACCGCTCCTTCGTAGATGAGTCCGAATTGCTCTGGCTAACTCAATATTGCCCTCATGGCTCGGGCGTTCAGCAACCACATGGGCAGTCAAGCGTCTACTCAGTAAGGCTAGGTCGCCTACAATGTCACCGACCTTATGGCGGAGAAACTCATCTTCGAACCGGAGGCTGTTGTCTACAATATCGTTTGCGTCGAGAACGATTGTGTTTTTCAACGACGCTCCGAGTGCTAGACCTCGCCCATTTAATTCTTCTACGTCCGCCTCGAACCCAAAGGTGCGAGCCCGGGCTATTTCGTCCGCGAATCCTGCATCCACATCATACGAGCCATAGCAACGACCAATCCTCGGATGCTCAAAATCAATCGTCGCCGAAATCCGCATTCTTGAGTGAGGTGTCGCGACATATGATGATCCGGAATCGAGTTCGGCCGTAACAGGAGCACTGACCGCCAAAATACTCGCTTCCTGATCCTGCTCGACCGGCCCGGCTTCGGAGAGTGCGTCAAAATAATCGCTGAACGACCCGTCACGAATTGGGACCTCAGGACCGTCAATCTCAACTACTAGATTGTCGATTTTGTGAGCCGCGACTGCCGCCATCACATGCTCTACAGTCAGCACACGGGCCCCATCGTGCCCGATCGTAGTACCCAAATCGGTGTTGATCACGTGATCTAGGTTGGCGGGAATCGAAGGGGTGTGCTCGTGGTCCGTCCTCACGAATAACACACCGGTATCGGGCTCACCGGGCCTAAACGTCAGTTTTGCTGACTCGCCAGAATGCACGCCTGTGCCATCGAGTGTGATCTCCGCCGATATGGAACGCTGTGAAGGTTCACTCATGATGCCTCGAAGGTTAAGGCGAACAACAATGTGACTCACGCTTAAATATGCGGATCACACTTAAAGATAATGAGGACGGGCTCGTCGGCCTACTCACTGCCTTCTTCGGCCACTCCAAACTTTCTGGAAAGTCTGGTAACATATCTCTCAAGCGCAGAAACTCGAGCCCGCAAGCTTGGTAGACGGGCGAGCGAAGCCTCTTTGCGAAGCCCTTCGCTTCGGGGACGTGCTGGAAACCCGAACATAGTCTCTCCATCCGGGACATCCCTGGTGATCCCCGCTTGCACTGTGACCTTCACGTCATCTCCGACCTCTAGCTGGTTTATCGCTCCCGATTGTCCTCCAAACCATCCGCGCTCTCCTATCCTAGTGGAGCCCGCGATCCCTACGAGGGCAGCTAGGAGTGTCTGAGCGCCGATTCGTACGTTGTGAGCAACATGGACCAGGTTGTCGATCTTCACTCCGTCACCCACGTAAGTATCGCCCAGAGATCCTCTGTCGATCGCACTGTTAGCTCCAATTTCAACTCGGTCACCGATTACGCACCGGCCAAGTTGGGGAATCTTAAGATGCCTTCCTTCGACTAAGGTGTATCCGAAACCGTCCGCGCCTAGACGAACGCCGGAGTGTATCGTGACCTCGTCGCCAATCAATGTGTCTTGATAAGTCACCACTTGTGGATGCAGGCGGCACTTAGATCCTAAAGTAGTGCCAGCTCCTAACACCACGTGAGCTCCAATAATTGAAGCAGCACCAACGGTCACTCCAGCCTCAAGAACAGCATACGGACCTATCGAGACGCCAGCGCCGATCGAAACTCCGGGACCAAGCACAGCCGTACTGTGAACCGAGACAGGGTACTCTAGTTTCGGCTGGAGGTGCACGAGCAAACGCTGAAGTGCCGGATAGGGGTCGTCTACAGCTACCGCGTCGACTTGAGAATTCAGGTTATCACTCAGTCCTTCGTAAACTAGGAACGCCTGTGCCCTGCATTCTCCTAGAAACCGGACGTATCTCTTCGAGGCCAGAAATGCGATTTGGTGCTCAGCGGCATCCTCTATCGATGCGACACCAGAAACCTTGCGCTCGGGATTTCCGATGACGCGGCCACCGACTAGACTAGCGATCTCGCCCAGACTGATCCTCTCCAAGGGTTATCCCTGGTCTACAGACCCCTCACTCTCTTGGTCCCACTCCTGGATCCCCGGCAGCCTGTAGGCGCGTTATCACCTCTTGTGTTAGATCTAGCGCCGGGTCAGCGGAAACTATCGATCCAGCTGCAGCATCAAGGATCAGGGAGTAGGACCCTTCTTCTCGCAACTCTTCTATGACAGCTGTGATGTTGTCCATCACGGGCTGGATGAGCGCCGCTCGGCGTTGATTTGCAACCTCTTGGAGCTGTCCAGTCCGCTGCTGATACTCCTGAAATTTTGCTTGGAGTTGTTGCTCCCGATTCGCACGCGCCTCTGGTGAAAGAGTCAGTTGCTGCTGCTGCAGTGCCGCTTCAAGATTCTGAAGCTCCGTCTCTAGCTGCACGATCTCGTTTTGATATCCGGACATCTCGGCATCGAACGCAGCCTGGGCAGCCTCAGCGCCCGGGGCGTTAACCAAGATCTCCTGCGAGTTGATGTAACCGAGCTTGGGAGCCTGCGCTTCCGCAGCCCCCGCAGCAAATACGAGGGCAAGTGCCCCGATTGTAAACAAGCTGCGTCGCATGGTCCTATCCCGTTTTGTTGTGGTTACCAACGAAAACTTTTTTTTTCCCCGAGTCGTCGGTCTTGTTAGCACGCCCGACCCGCGGCGTTCGTACACACGTTGCAAATCTCTAGCGAAGGTCGTCCTAGGTACAGGGGTTCGCTCTACATACCCTGCCCTTGAGCCATCCTGAAGTGGAGCTTCCACCCTGGAGAGGCCTTATCAAATCCGTATGCATAATCTAGACCAAGCGGTCCAAACGGAGTAACGATTTGCATACCTACTCCCGCACCACGATACAAATTTTGTGGGGTAAATTCAGATGGATCTCGCCAAAGTCCCCCTGCATCATAAAAGAGCCCTAACCCAAGTTGGTCACTCAACCGAATGGCGTACTCAGCCGTAAGGCTGAAGAACGCATCCCCGAGGCGATCAATCTCGGAAATCTCAGCAGAACGCCGGGGGTAGAGGCCAAGTGGAGTAACTGTGGTTTCGTCATATCCTCGTAACTGCTGACCGAACTGCACCCCACCCATCCAAAACCGATCGAACGGGAAGGCTCCAGCGTCTCCAAAGACAGCACCCGCACGCAAAGTCAGTCCCAATGCAAATCGAATCCCTCCCCCAGGATTTCCGTCACCTCCAACCTGGCCGACCGGAACCCAAAAGCTCCCATCCCCCAAAACTCGAGTAAAATTCCCGTCTCCACCTAAGAAACCACCATTCTGTTCTATCGTTATGTTTTGGCGAGAACCGAGCGTCGGAAAAAGAGGATGATTGAGAGTACTCCTCGTAATTCCAAGCGATAGCTGACTCTGAATGCCCGGCGGGCGACCAAATAACGAAGTGTCATCTACGTCGTCAAAGAGCTCGTATTTCGTGCGCGAAAGTCCATAGCCGAGAAAGACGCGCGTTCGCTGTGAACCTAACCAAGGCAAGCCGAACCGAAAATTTCCACCCAAGCGTCGACGTCGACCGGATGCAAATTGAAAGAAGCGATCTCTACTGTTGAATAGAGAGACCGTGCCCGATGTCCTGCTCTGAAACAGTGCCGGATCAGTAAAGGACACCTCAAAGCTGTTGACATAGCGGCCGAAATCCCAACGCAATGACCCGGCCTTCGCCTGCCCAAACAAGTTGGGCTGCTCATAACCGATGAACCCGGACACCCCGTAATATCCGCCCATTGAAGTGCCGAAGTTGATGGATCCAGTCTGCTTTTCTACGACATTGAACGTCACATCGACGTCCCCATTGTCCAGCGGAACAATATCAGGAAACGGGAGGGGGGCCTCGAAGAATCCAAGTGCTGAAATGTTCTGATAGCTCTGCAGGAGCCGGTCTTGGCTATAAACGTCTCCTGGTAGCACAAAAAGCTGATTCCGAATCACCCATTCGTACGTATATTCGTTGCCCTCAATCGAAACGCGGTTCACAATAGCCGGCGTCCCTTCCACAACCTGCCAACTTGCGTCAACAGTCGGGGACGCGCCGTCTTTGCCTTCGTTAAGACTCACGATGGGGTTTACTCTGATATACAGATACCCCTCGTTACGGTAGCGCTCCTCGACCGCCGTTATCGCTTCGTTGAAGGATTCTGCATTGAAGGTCTCACCCTCTTCATTCGCAGGACTCCCGCTTCCACCGAGGCCTAAGGTTCCCAGCAAACCACCGCGCCGGGTTGAGCGAAAGTAGTCCTCTAGCTCCTCATCTTCGAAAACCGTATTTCCTTCGATCTCAAAGTCACCGAGGAGGTACTGTTCTCCTTCTTGGACACTGACCTCGAGGATAGCCTTTCCAGTCAAAGGGTCCACAATCAAAGAATCCCCCGTCACCTCCATGTCGAGGTATCCCTGAGAGCGATAAAGTCGCGGGAGGTTCTCTTCGAGGTCACCTGCAAACGTTACTTGATCATAAGCCCCAGAACGGAACCACCAAAATCCTTCTTTTTGAGTCGACATAGCGCCAGCCAGTTCTTCATCGGAGAGTCCCGTGTTACCGCTGAAACGGATGTCCGCTATGGTAACTCGTTGACCTTCGCTCACGTTGAGAACCAGCTCGATTTCATTTTCCCGGGCGGCTGGAACCACCGTTTCCGTTATTTCCGCAAAGGGGATCCCCTCCGATGCCAACTCCGAACGAATATACGCCTTGGCTTCTAAGATCCTTTGCCGGCTTAGAGGAAATCCACTGTTGAGTCCCGTAGTGTCTCTTACTTCGCGAGCAGACACATTTTGCAGGCCCTCGATCGTAACTCTTGAAACAAGGGGGGCCTCTACTACTTGGATTGTGATGATGTACGGACTCAAGCCCGCACCGTTAGGCTCGCGGGCCCGTATTACTACATCATCGAACTGTCCCGTAGCGAGCAACTCCTTCGTTCCGCGCTGAACTGCCCTATACGTAATTTGTTGCCCGGCCTGGATCGCAAAGAGTTGAGTGATGAGCTGTGACTGAACTCTAGAGTTCCCAGCCACTTCGATTGAGTCTACCCTTACCGTTGATCCGGCTTCAGGGCCTCCGGCCTGTGCTGCGATCGACACAGGAAGAGTCAGCGCCACTCCGCAGAAAACCACCGCCATGAAGATTGAGGAGGTTTTCCCGGACTCGTTAACTGAGGGCCAGCTTGGCGGAGTCACGTCTTAGTCGCGGGCTCCGCGCGCAACAGAAGGCCTTCATTTTCTGAATTCACGTCAACCTCCAACTCGTCCCCGGGACTAAATTCAGCCTGAAGTATCTTCTCGGACAATAGGTCCTCTAGATACCTCTGAATTGCCCGCTTCAGCGGACGGGCGCCAAACTTCTCGTCATATCCTTGTTCGACCAAGAAAGCTATTGCAGCATCGCTTAGCTTCAGCTTGATCTCTTTTTCACTCAGGCGTTCATGGACATCCTGCATTAAGATGTGGATGATGTCGCTGATGTTCTCTCTGCTGAGCGGATGGAAAACGATGGTGTCGTCTATTCGATTCAGAAATTCAGGATTGAAGGCTCGTTCTATCTCCTGCGCCACCTTGTCTTTCATGATCTGGTAGCCCGATTCCAAATCCGCCGTCTGGAATCCTAATCCACCGCCTTTACTAATCTCCCGTGCCCCCAAATTCGAAGTCATGATCAAGACCGTATTCTTAAAATCGATAACACGCCCGTAATTGTCGGTGAGGTGTCCTTCGTCTAGTACCTGCAGCAGAATGTTGAAGACATCCGGGTGAGCTTTCTCAACCTCGTCGAGCAAAACAACCGAATACGGGCGTCTCCTTACAGCCTTGGTCAATGCGCCTGAGTCCTCGTATCCAACGTAGCCAGGTGGGGCACCGATCAGCCGAGATACAGTGAACTTTTCCATGTATTCACTCATGTCGACCCTGATAAGTGCCTCCCGGTCATCGAAGAGGAATTCAGCTAGCGCTCTGGCCAATTCAGTCTTACCCACTCCTGTAGGACCGGAGAAGATGAAGGAACCAATCGGACGGTTCGGATCTTTCAGTCCGGCGCGACTCCTGCGAATCGCTCGGCTTATCGCCTCTATAGCATCATGCTGACCAACGATCCGCTGGTGCAACTCCGACTCCATGTTGACGAGCCGTTCAGACTCAGTCTGACGAATCCGCTGAACAGGGACTCCGGTCCAGCGACCCACTATGAACGCAATTTCATCGGTGGAGATCTCTGGGCGATGCTGCTTTCGTAGTTCTTCCCAAGCCTCTTGACGTTCTCTTATTTGTTGACTTACCGCACGTTCCTCATCTCTGAGTTGAGCTGCACGCTCAAAGTCTTGATCGCCGATTGCTGATTCCTTTCGGTCTGCGATCTCACGAAGCTGGTCCTTCAACTCGTCAACGTCCGCCGGAGGCACCTCACTAGAAATCCTGGCTCTCGCTCCTGCTTCATCGATAACGTCGATGGCTTTATCTGGCAGGAAGCGGTCAGTGATGTAGCGATCCGAGAGCTTTGCTGCATGCTCAAGAGCGTCGTCTGGTATTACAACCTTGTGATGATCCTCATAGTGCTCCCTGAGCCCCTTGAGGATGTCAACAGTTTCGCTCACCGCCGGAGGGTCGACAATTACTGGCTGAAAACGGCGCTCCAGCGCTCCATCCTTCTCTACATACTTCCTATACTCATTCAGAGTCGAAGCCCCAATGCATTGTAGCTCTCCCCGAGCGAGCGCTGGCTTTAGCATGTTGGATGCATCTATCGCACCTTCTGCAGCCCCCGCACCCACAAGGGTATGGAGTTCATCGATGAACAGGATCACGTTTTTACTCTCTTGGATCTCGTTCATCACAGCTTTCAGTCGCTCCTCGAACTGACCGCGGTATTTTGTTCCAGCTATGACAGCTGCCATATCAAGAGCGAGTAGCCGAAAGTCCCTCAAGCCTTCCGTGACTTCTCCCTCAGCAATCATCTGAGCGAGGCCTTCAACAATCGCCGTCTTTCCAACACCGGGCTCACCTATGAGTACCGGGTTGTTCTTCTTTCGTCGGCACAGAATCTCCACCATTCGCTCGATCTCTTCGAAACGACCCACGGTGGGGTCTAGCCGTCCCAGGCGAGCATGTTCAGTCAAATCACGACAGAAATGATCAAGCGCGGGTGTTTTCGACTTCTTGTCACCTTTGGTTGTGGCAGACGCACCTTCAGGAATCACGTCACCAGCCCCGATACCCGCGGGCTCCGAGGGAGTGACGTCTGCTCCCAGAACCTTAATGGTTTCCGCGCGCGCCTCATCCAGCATTGCTCCTAGTGAATTCAATACCTGTGCAGCTATCCCTTTCTCCTCTCGGAGGAGACCGAGCAGCAGATGCTCAGTACCGACATATGAATGGCTGAAATCACGCGCCTCCGTCATCGCGAACTCGAGCACCTTCTTCGCCCTCGATGTATAAGGCAGCTCACCTAATGCTATCGTGGCCTTACCCTCACGCACAGATTCTTCTACGCGCTCACTGATCTGCTCCAAATCCACGTTTAGGTTCTGAAGAACGACAGCCGCCACACCTTCTCCTTCTCGGATCAACCCAAGTAGAAGGTGTTCCGTTCCCACGTAATCATGCTGAAGGCGGATCGCTTCTTCTCGCGCCATCGCGAGAACTTTCCTGACTCGGTCGGTAAAGTTGTAATTCATAACCTGTCAGCGCCGCTAGTTAGTCCGATTGCCTTGAATGTCACTAGCGCCGCTCGAAACATCTCCATCGTTAGCCAGAACGGAACGCACTAGCGTGGCACGGTGCGCGTCTCGTTCATCATCAGAAAGATTTCGTCCGGCTGCCTGATCAAGATGCGCCGGCTGGGTAAAGATCATCAATTTATTTAGCGTGTATACACTTACGTCTGGGAGAATGTTCAGGCTTACTCCAAGCCTCACCCCAGACAGATAGTTCATCAATTCTTCGAACGTTAGCATCCTACTGTAGCAAAGCGTACCAAATGCTCTCCAAATCTTATCCTCGGTCAGTGCAGGAGCGTCCCGAAGTAAGACCTGTCTCGCGTGCAGTTCCTTCTCTATAACTGTTCGGACGACCCTCTCAAGGTCATCCACCAAATCTTCTTCGGTTCGACCCAGTGTGGTCTGATTCGAGATCTGGAAGAAGTTGCCGACCACCTCCGAACCTTCCCCATATAGCCCACGGAACGTCAGGCCGAGCTCTCCCAGACCTCGAAGGGCTTT
>CETH01097521.1_pt1 | contig 25195 bp, 3 predicted proteins | sample 361461 | NCBI WGS metagenome assembly CETH01 (sample SAMEA2622695, study PRJEB7988) | marine metagenome | isolation source: saline water (ENVO:00002010), including
GTGGTAAGGACGTATCTGGACGTAGAATTGGTACTGAGTTTACTAAGAAGGTTAACATACAAAACTATAGTAATGTAAACCAGATTACATCATTCGGTGCTGCTCAACCAATCTATACTGACTACAACAATACTGAGGTTCTTTTCCGTAAGAAACGTCTAACTTCATCTGAGGAAATCTTAACTTCTATCGTTAAGAAACTTGATGATATCTCAAATCAGTTTAACGGTATTGATAAGCAATTCCCAATTACTGTTGAGGGTGAGCAGGTAATTGTTAAACAAGATCAGTTGATGATAACTCTTAACGGTGTTATCCAGTCTCCTGGTGAATCATTCACAATCGTTGGTGGTAATCTAGTATTTGCTGAGCCACCTAAACCACCTTCTAAAGTTAACTATAGAATCTTAGGAGTTACTCCTACACCTATCTACAGAATTGCACTTTATCAATCTGGTGGTACTGCAAACTATGGTATCTTCCCAACCCTAGGTATGCAAATACAGGGTGAGACTACTGATACTATTGCTACCGTTATTGATTCAGGTACTAACCACTTAGATGTTATCAATGTAACTGGTGGTACATTTGATCTTAACGAGCAAATTGTAAGAGGTGAGATATTCGCTGCATTAGTAGAATCTGTTACTCTAATCAACTCAGATACTATCTTTGAGTTTGGAGAAGCAATTACTAACCTTGATGGTGACACTGCTTATATTGAAGAAACTAATATCGATCCTCAAGGTACTGTTACTGATAGAGTCGTTGTAAGTAAGACTTCAGGTACTCCTAGGTTTGAAACTGGTATCTTTGACCTTAAACTCAATGAATACATTTATTCTGCCTCATCTAAGATTGCAGGCCAGATTACATACATCGCACCTTACACAGATCCTGTAACTGGTGACCCTGTTGATGAATTGATCATTAACAGAGGATCTACCTTCTTCGGATTACTATTTGAGCGTTTAGTTAGTCTAACTAACCCTAATGTCATCTTAGACGACATTTCACAATCATCTATTACTCCTACTAAGCTTTACGACTCTGCAAACAGAATTAATGCTGATTTCCTTGATTTTGAAGAAGTAAGGACTACTGAGATTACATATTCTCAACTTACTGGTGGTACTCTTGCAGAAGGCGAAATTATCCGAAATAAGAAGGTTATTTACGGAAATCCAGTTTCTTCTTATCATGGAATCGCTGCAAACAGATTCTTAGATGGAAAACGCAATATTGCCAATAATAAGCAAGAAATCATTGATTTTGCTGAAGCAAGTATTGCAATACAGTTTGAAGACTACTATTTCCCATCTGACGTTATTACTAACCCATGGAGTCGATTTAAAGACGCATACAGGTTAATTCAGAAGAATAGAGCATTAATCATCGGAATGGCATTCGATGACATGAAGACTCAGTATCCTTCATCTTCTATTCCTTCAGATGACAAATGTAAGAGAGATATCGGATTATTCATCGATGCAATCACTATTGACATGTATGCAGGTGGTAATCGTTATGCTCGTAAGTTTATCCAACAATTCTTTGATACTAACGGTAATTTAACCTACGTTAATGCCCAAGCGGCCGAAACTCGCTTTGCATACGAAAAGGCTAAAGATCGTTGTTTAGTTGCTCTTGCTAACGGTTATTCAGGCACAATTAACGCTGTTAACTCTGGAGACTCTTGGGTTGCTTATCAAGACCTTACAATCACTGCTGACCCATCACCTAACGATGCTTATGGCACTGCTGGCTCTAATACCTCTAATACTGATTCTGAGAATTGCTCAGATGTACAATCTGCACTTACAACACTTTGGGAGTTTATAGACGAAGCATTGAATATTTCTTCTCTAACTGAACTTCCTGATGAAACAGAAGGCACATATTCACCTCATCAAGAGAAATGTCGTCGTGACCTTGGATATTTCATCGATGCTATTTCTGAAGATGTAGGATCTGGTGGTAACTATAATATCGTTGAATTTACTAAAAAATTCTTCGATGATGCTGGTGTCCCTCTAACTAACGGTATTGTTGGAGAAGAGGCAGAAGCAGTCTGGGCATTTGAGTCTGCAAAGACATTAATGTATTCAGCGATCAATAACCTAATGTATTGGAAGGAACTCAATACTGCTGGTTATAACCTTAATGATCCTACTACTTACTCTGGTGGTGTTGCTCCTGCTAATACTTACGACGCAAACTATGCATCTGGTAATAATCAGGATGTTAACAACTGTGCTAACGTTAAATCTTATATTGACACTTTAAGTGGTATTGCAACAACTGCAATGACTGCTGGTAACTTAACCAACGTTAATGCTCTTGCACTTGTTTCTGACGGCACATTTGTTGCTAATGAGACTGTAAGGACTACAAAACTTGCATATAAGGATAAGTCAACAGGATTATTCATAACTAACGATCAAATCAAAGGTATTACATCTAATGCAGTATTCAGTGCAGTTGGAGTTAATTCTGGTCTTAAGTGGTTATTTGCAGGTCCAATTACTGGTACCTTCCAAAATGGTGAATATCTTACTAACTCAACTCTCACAAACACAAATTGCTCTCAAAGTGTAATAATCAAGAAAGCTGAATTAGAAGGAAATAAATCCATCTATATTCCAACTAACGGTCATATAGTTGCTACAGAGAGTAAAGACTTTGAATTTGGCACTGGAGACTTCACAATTGAAGGTTGGATCCGTCCTGCTTCAAATGTTGGCACACAAGTACTTGTAGACTTCAGAAGACTATCTGCTGCTCAAGGTTTGAATATCTTGATGGATGGACAGAAATTAAAGGTATATAACGGCACGACCAATAGTATCCTTAGTACAGATGTATTTGCTACCACAGGTACTTGGTATCATATTTCAGTCTGTAGGACAAGTGGTGTTACTCAGGCATATGTAAATGGATCACAAGTTGGATCTAACTACGTTGACACTAATGATTACCTATATGGTGGTGCATATGTTGGAGCAGACTTTAACTTAGCAAATAGTTGGGCTGGTCATATTGATAACTTCGTAATTAAAAAAGGAGTAGGTGATCGTCAAGCAAACTTCACTTCACCTAATACAGTTGATTATACTGATGATAAGATCGTATTTGGTCTAAATGGTGAAGCACCATTTGTATGCTCAACTACTGATACCTATGCTACATTCTGTGGTCAGAATTCTTCATCTGCAACTGCTAAGTCTGTTGATTACGCAGAAAGAGATATTATTGTAGAAGACGTTGATACTGGTAGAGCAGAGCAGAAGAGATGTGCTGAAATTATTGACCTTAACGCTGCTTGGATTGCTGAGGAAGCAGTCGGTAGAATGAAGGTTGCATTCCCAGACTTTACTATCCGTGGTGATGATCCTGGTAATAACGTATATGGTGGTACTAACCTTTGTGTAAGGGATACTAAGGATTACATCCTTGGAGCACTTATTAAAGACCTTCAAGAAGGTGGAGACTTCCATACAATCTACACAGCAAGAACTTACTTAACTGCTAGTGGTAAGTTAGATCACATCGCTGCTGAGATTCTACAATCTCTCTATACATGGAATGAAGTATTCAAGATCTGTATAGATGTTGTTACAACCACATCTACTGATCTTAATGGAGAATATAGTACTAGGTTGAGAATACCTAATAATTTTGCATCACCTGCTTCATCTAATACAACTGATGAGATTAACCTCTTAGGTAGTAACTTACTTAAGGTTGTTGCTCCTATGGATCAGAGATTCAGAGAAGGTGGTTACCAACTTTGGAAGAATAGAGATTATATTGCAGAAGAGGTTGCTGGATTCATTCAGAATAAGTATGAGAAGGATATCGATGGTGTCGTATTTGACTTCCTAGAGATGCCTGGATATGGTCAACCATATTGTGAAAGAGATATCAAGGACTTTATACTTCCTGCTGTAATTGCTGACCTTGCTACAGGTGGCACATATCAGACTGAAGCAGTTATTGATAAGTATCTTGATAGTCAGCAAAATGTGATTCATGTTGAAGCTGAGCTTAATCCAATGCTTGATGCATTCGAGCATACTAAGCTTCTTTGCTTGAAAGCAATCAACAACCTATTGTTATCTTCAGGTGAAGCTGCTTCTGAATTAGGTGCCATTGCTCCTTCATATATTCAGGAAGAATATTATACTCCTCTATACACTGCAAGAGCAGCATATAGAGATGAGAATATAGTACTTGATACTGAAGCATATCCTCAAGGTCCAACTGGTAGAAACTCTAACGACAGATACCTTGACGCTGCTGATGTTATTTGGAATAATAGAAGAATAATTGCTAAAGAATGCGTAGCAATTATGAATGACTTGTCCAAGTATGAAAATCTACAGATTCCTGGAGGTCCAGTTAATTGTGAAGATGACGTACTTGATATGATTGAGGCAGCGGTTCATGACCTTCGCTTTGATTGTAACGAGAAGACATATGATGCTGCTGCATTGTATATTGAGACAGAAGATAACTCTCTTAAGCATATTGAGGGTGAGTGGGAAGCATCTATAACTGTAGTTAAGATATTAAGAGATATCATGACTCTTACCATGCGTAATGCATTTGGTAGAGACTACATTGAAGGTACTGATTTACAAACAACACCAGTACAATCATATGAGCAAAACCCACGTGAAGTGATGTATCAGAAATGTGGAGATGCTATTGATGGAAATATACGCTATATTGCGGAGCAAGCGGTTGCTGCGGGACTTGTACAATTCCCTAATCTCCTAATTCCTGGAGGTCCAGCTAACTGTGTCCATGACGTTACTGATATTCTAAGATCATTAGCGTTTAACCTTAAGTATGGTGGTAACAACTGGATGCAGTATGCTGCTGAATTCTATACAACTTATAATGGTGCTTTAGATCACGTTACTGCTCAATCTACTGAGACCATCTGGATCATGAATAAGGCAAAAGAATATGCCATTCGTGCCATGAAGGGTCAGGTTATTACTAATGCTGCTGGTCATAATGTTGATCAAAGATTCTATGATGCTGTCCCAAGACCTAATAATTCACTATTCAATTCTATTGCTGATACAGGTATTATTGTTGCACAACCTAATAGTCTTGTAACTAGATCATTCATTGCTGGTGAAGATAAGATTTCTACAACTGATAGTGGCACTGGAATTGTAACTGATGAAGATGCAGTATTCCGTTGTGTTACAAAACTACCTTCTAACCCAATAGATTGTTGTTTATTTGAAGCAGGTGATTCTACTTCAGGAACATGGTTTGGTATTAGAGATAGTGGCACATATTTAAGACTTCGTGCTGGTGATGGTGCCAATAGTTACAGTGGTGGTGCAAACCATAATGATAATGGTCTTGCAATGCTTGACCTACAAATCAGTAACCTATCAACATACTTTGATGATGGTGATCATGAATTAGTATGGGAGATTCGTATTGGTGGTAACTTAGGTACTGGTAGTGGTAGAGTAAAACTTTGGATTGATGGTACACCTGTTGGTGAAGCATCAACTCCTGGTGCTAACTATACTGGTCTAACAGGTGGTGGTGGAATATTCGCCTCTTCTAACTTCGCTGGATATGCTATTGGTGGTGGATCTCTAGTTGCTGGTGAGTCTGCTGCTATTAACACCTTTACAGTTAATGTTGGTCCTGCACCTAAGATTGCATACGATATTTCACATGCTGCTTATGATAGCAGTAATGGAGATATGGTTATCAATATTGGATCACACAACCATACCGTTGGTACTTTCTTATCACTTGCAACTAACTCTATAAACTTCACATGTGATCAAGATAATAATGCTTCAACTCATTCTTATCCTAGATCTGGTGACCCAGCTGGTAATGCTGCTGTAGAAGTTATTGCAGTTGGAGCAACAGCTCATACTGTAGAGGATGCATCATACAATCCTGAGAATGGTAGTATGTCAATCACTCTACCTAACCATGGTATGACTGACTCTACAATGCATACTATAACTGATGCTACATATGATCCTGATACTGGACTATTAGTATGTCAGTCTCCTGCACATGGATTCCAAACTGGTGATCAAATACAAATCAAGAATGGATCTATAATATTCACTTGTGCTCAAGATAATCATTCTACTAAGCACGGATATCCTAGAGCAAAGGATCCTGCTGGTGATGCTTGGATGTTAGTAGAAGCAGTAACATATAATAGTTTCACTGTTAACGTTGGTCAGACACCTAAGATTGAATATAACGTATCTGATGCAACTTATAATCAGAATGATGGTGAATTAGAATTAGATATCGGTCAGCATAGATTTGTTGGTGCAGATATGCACGTTGCATCTCATGCAGAATATGTTGCTACTAAGGGTCTACTTACTTTAACAGTACCTGGTCATAAGATCACTAAGGGTGAGCAGATACAAATCTTTGATAACTCCATGACATTTACATGCTCCATGGACAACCATTATAGTGAGCATGTATATCCAAGATCTACCGATCCTTGCAGTGGTAAATGGTTAGATGTTGTTGAATCTGATATTCCTGGTGGCACATTTACTGTTAATGTTGGAGAGTCACCAACTGTAGGTTGGAATCCAACTGCTGCATCATTTAACTCTACTACTGGTCAATTAACATTGACAGTTGGATCTGGTCATGGTTTGACTCAAGGTACTAACATTAAGATTGCATCTCAATCATTAGCATTTACTTGTGCAATGGATGATCATGCTTCAGTGCATCAATATCCTCGTCACGTTGACCCAATTCACAATGAGCCAACACCTATTGTTGGGGTAACTAATGATGCTATTGTTGTTAACGTAGGTAAGACACCAGAGCAACAATATGATGTAAATGGTGCTACATTTACTCCTGCTGATGGTAAGTTAGTATTAACAACAGATAGAAAGACAACACTTCGTCAATCTTCAGATCATAGTATATCCACTGCATCATATAATGGTCAGACTGGATTAATGAGATTGAAGATTACTGACCACGGATTCTCTGCTGGTGATTATGTTAAAGTTGCTGATGGTGGAGTAAGTTTCACTTGCTCAATGGACAACAATGCTACAGTCCATGCATATCCTCGTTCTACTGATCCAATGAGTGATAAGTGGATGGATATCAGGAATGTATCTAAGGATGAGTTTGATATCTTTGTTGGACGCACACCTGAAATTCCATTCTTAGTTACTGCTGCTGAATTTACTCCTGTAACAGGACACATGAAGATCACTATTGGTGATCACAATCTTCGTAATGGACAGAGTATAAGATTTGCAAAAGAGTCTCTAACATTTACTTGTTTCTTAGATGCTCATCAGTCACTACACCCATATCCTAGATCTTCAGGATCTAACTTCTCTGGTAACGGTGGTGCTGACCCATTCTATAACAAGCCATGTCCAATCATTCATGATGGATCACCTTTAACTGCAACTACAGGTACATCATATAATCCTACAACAGGTATTATGAGTGTCACTACTGATGCTGCTCATGGATTGAGTAATGGTGATGAAGTTAAGTTTAAAGAGGGTGCTGTAACATTCCAGTGCTTAGAAGATAACAATGGATCTAATCATCCATATCCTAGAGCAACTGACCCATATGCAAATAGATGGTTGGCAGTATCTAATGTAAGTACTTACACATTTGATGTCCAAGTATTAAGTTATGCTCCTTCAACCAACACTACTACTCATACATTTGTCCAAGGTACCGTTGGTGGAATCACTAAGAAGGATGGAACTATAACTCTTGATGTTGGTCAATCTTCTGATACTACAGATCATACCTTTATACCACATGTAGGATTTACTCCAGAAAGTGCTGTATACAATCCAACAACAGGTATTCTTAACCTAACCATAGATGGTCATGGATTTGAAAATGGAGATAAGATCAAGATTGATAATAACTCCTTGAAATTTACTTGTGGTTTAGATAATCATGCTACAGTACATACCTATCCAAGACCTTCTGATCCATTCTCAGATAACTGGTTTGAAGTTACTAATGTAACTACACAAAGTTTTGATGTCCAAGTACTAGTTGATATTCCTCAAAGTAATACAACTCTACACACATTCGTTGGTTGCACACCTAATTGTGTCCATAGAGCAGCTATTGTAACTGGTGGAATTTATGATCATACCTATTCAACATCTGTAGCTAACTGTGTTAGACATGCTGGTGATAGCGTAAGAATTAAGGATAATGGATTAACATTCAGATGTGCTGCTGATGGTAATTCAAGTAACCACACATATCCTAGATCTGCTGTTACTACTCATACTCCATCTCATGTTGATTATGATCCTAATACAGGTCATCTTACATTCCATGTTTCTAATCATGGATTCTTACCATATTCATATGTGAAGATTGCTGATGAGTCTCTATCATTCAGCTGTAAGAAAGATATTTCAAGACATACTCCTACTGCTATAGATTACAATCCTACAACAGGTGTAGCAGAAATAACTCTTGGTCAATATCATGGTTTAACAACCAATGATATGATTCAGATTTCACCTGAGTCTCTCACATTTACATGTGATTTCAATGGTGATGGTTATACAACTCAGAAGAAATATCCTCGTGCAACAGGTGCTGCAACTTCAAATGGTAAGGACTATGCATATAACACATACTTACCAATAGATTCAGTATCTGCTGACAGTGTATTTGTTAACTTCAATGGTGGTCAAGGTGCTATCACAGATACAAGTACTCATAATTTCATCTCTGCTGATACAGAATGTGTAACTGGTATTGTAGTTTCTGCTCACCTATATCCAAGAGCAACAGACCCTGTTGCTGGTAAGTGGGTACAGATACAAGATACAACTGCTAATAGTTTCAACGTTGAAGTACTTGATGTAATACCTTCTACTCATGTTACAACTCATAACTTCTTATCTGCAACTAATAATTGCATAACTCATAAGAAGGATCACTTCTACGATACTAATATTCCTGTATGGGAAATTGGTGAAACAGATCATACACCTTCTACTATTTCATACAACCCAACTGAGGGTAGTATGCAGATTACGGTTTCTAATAGTTTCTTAGGACCTAATGAGCTTACACCTACAATGTGCACCTTCTATCCTACTACAGGTATATTAAGGTTAACTCAGAATGGTCACAATGTGAAGAATGGTGATATGTTGATGATAAGAGATAGCGTCTTAACATTCAGATGTGATAAAGATAGTCAAGCAACTGATCACTTATATCCAAGACCTTCTGATCCTGTTTCTGGTAAGTGGTTAAAGGCATTTAATATTGGTAGTAACACATATGATCTACAGGTTGGTAATCTTTATGGTGACTCACCTATCTCTAATACTACAACTCACGTTTGCAATAATATCCAAACAGGTGCAATTTATCATGCACGTGACTTTGTAAGATTTGATGAGAATGCAATTACATTTACTTGCAGTAAAGATAACAATCAAACAAACCATACTTATCCAAGAAGATCTGACCCAACATATAGACAGTGGTTACCAATCCGTAATGTAAGTACGACTGGATTCTCTGTCCAAGTTGGTAAATCTGCTGTTAATGATGTATACGATCATCAATTCGTTTCTGTTGTATCTAATTCATTACACAGACAAACTGGTACTGTTACACTTGACGTTGGTAATGGACAAATTACTAACCCAACAACTCACTCATTCCAGAGTGCAGTAAGTGGTGCATTAGTTGCTGGTGGTCAGTATGCTCATACCTTCATTCCTGGTACTGAGACTTATACTGTAACCAATGCTAACTATCTACCTGCAACAGGTATAATGACTCTTACTATTCCTAATCATGGATTCCATGATGGAGAGAGCATTAAGATTAACAATAACTCTTTAACATTCAGATGTTTACAAGATAGTCTAGGTAGTCCTCATTCTTATCCAAGAAGTAGTGACCCTGTAAGTGGTAAGTGGATAACAATTTCTAATTGCACAGACGATACATTTGATGTCCAAGTACTTGAGAATATTCCATCTACAAACACAACATTACACCAGTTTGAATCTGCTACTCCTAATGGTGTTACTAGAGCACAAGTTGTAACTGGTGGTAACTACAGTCATAAATTTGTTGCTCCTGCACAATTAACACCAACCAACGTTGCATACAATCCAACTACAGGTGTTATGACCATTACTTCTGCGAAGCATGGTCTACAAAATGGTGGCAGAATTAAGGTACAAGATGGATTCGTTACTATGACCTGCACACAGGATAGTAACCAAACTAATCACTCTTATCCTAGAAAGAATGATCCATTCAGTGATGAGTGGATGAAGGTAAGTAACGTCACTGAAGATACATTTGACGTTCAAGTATTATTCAACATACCTTCTTCTAACACTTCTACTCATACATTTGTATCAGCAGTACCTAAGAGTATTACTGTTGCAACAATGATGAAGGGTAACGATAGTATTAAGATTGCTGCTAATTCTCTAACATTCACATGCTCTAAAGATGGTAATTCTACTGAGCACGTATATCCTAGAATTACTGATCCAGCATATAACAATTCTCTAAGAATTATTGATGATGGTGTAACAAGACATACTCCAAGTGGAGCAACTTATACTCCTTCAACAGGTGTATTGGCATTGACAGTTAGTAAGCATGGATTCTCTAACGGTGACTTCATCAAGTTAGATGATTATGCTCTTCATATGAATTGCACAATGGATGATAATTCATCCGACCATGCATATCCTAGAGGTACTGATCCTATCAGTGGTAAGTGGATACAAATTGAAAACGTAACTCAAGATACATTTGAGCTTAATGTTGGCACAACTGCTGCTGCACAATTCACACCTACTGATGCTTCTTATGATCCTTACACAGGACATCTTGAGCTTAATATTGGTCCTCATTCATTGAAGCAAGGTCAGCATGTAAAACTTGCTGATGGTGCAGTCACATTTACATGTGATATGGATCAGAATGGATCACAACATGCTTATCCAAGAACAACTATTGATTCATTCACACCTACAGGTGCAGATTTCAATGGTGAGACAGGTTATCTAACTCTTACTATTACTAATCATGGAATGGATAATGGATCTCTTATTAAGATTGCAGATAATGCATTGTCATTAAATTGCACAATGGATGGTAACACATCAACTAAGACATATCCAAGATCTTCCGATCCTATTAGTGGTAAGTGGAAGCCTGTAGAGAATGCAACTGAAAACACTATTGACATTTTTGTTGGTAAGTCTGAGTTTGTAAGTTTCGATCCTCAGAATGTAGAATATAATGCTTCTAACGGTAATATGGTAATTACTGTTGGTCCTGATCATGGTATAGAAGTTAACGATAGCATCTATATCAATGAGTACTCAATGACATTTACATGTGCTCAAGATGGTCATGGATCTGACCACACATATCCAAGAGCAAATGGTGTTGGTGGTGCAACTGCTAACGATCCTGCATTCCGTGATGCTGTTAATGTTACTGCTGTTGATGATAGCACTATAACTGTTAACGTTAATTCTTCACCTAGTGGATCTTCTAATCATGCTCATATCTTCAAACCTGCTGTAGGTAAGACACCAACCAATGTAACTTATAGTGGTGCATCTGGTGTTATGACCATCACAATTCCTGATCATGGAATGTTAGATGGTGAGCAAATATTAATTGAAGATAATGCATTGATCTTCACATGTGCTAAAGATGACCATGCAACTGAGCATGCTTATCCTAGACATGGTGATCCTGCATCTGGCAAGTGGTTAACAATTTCTAATGTAACTCAAGATACATTCAGAGTCCAAGTACTTGATAAGGTACCTTCTACAAATACTTCCACACATACATTTGTAACTGCTAAGGTTAATTCAATCCTAAGAGGTACAATCAGAAAAGGTGGATCATTTAATCATACATTTGTTTCTGCTACTGGTGGTGGTGTAACTCATAAGAGAGATAGAGCATACGATCATTCTATAGAAATTAAGGATGTAGGACATGCAGAATACACAGCATCTGGTGCAGCATATAATGCTGAGACTGGTGTATTAACACTAACCGTATTGAATAACCCATTCAGTAATGGTAATAGAATTAAGCTGAAGCCAAACTCACTCACAATGTCTTGTGATATGGATGGCAATGCTACTAATCATTCTTATCCTCGTGAAGGAATTGACCCTGCATATGATAAGTGGTTAGAAGTATCTGGTGTTGCTGGTAATAACTTTAACGTCCAGATAGGTACTACAACTCGTGCTAACTATCTTGTTTCTGATGCAACATATGAGCCTACTACAGGTGATATGACACTTAAGATTGGACCACATGGTTATAAAGGTGGATCCACTCATACTATTACTAATGCAGATTACGATCCTATTGCTGGTACTTTACTTGTAACAGTTCCTGCTCACGGATTTACTATTGGTGACAGAGTTAAGATTGGTCAAGATTCATTATCATTCACTTGTGGAATGGATGGAAATACATCCACTAAGACTTATCCTAGAACAACTGATCCTCAGTTTAATAAGTGGATGCCAATCAGTGATATCACTTATGATACATTTAAAGTCAATGTAGGTACTTCACCTCAGTCTACACATAACGTAACGGCTGCTAATTACAATCCAACAACAGGTAACATGGAACTTACCATTGGATCTCATACATTAGATGTTGGTGATAGCATTAAGATCAAACCTAATTCATTAACATTCACTTGTGATTTTAATGGTGATGGTAACACAACTCAGAAGACATATCCAAGATCATCTGGTGCTTCTACCGCAAATGGTAAGGACTATGCATATGATACTGCCCTACCAATTTCTGCTAAGACTGCTACAACAATCACAGTTAATGTTAACGGAAATCAGGGAGCAATTACTGATGAAACTACACACAACTGGGCTGGTGGTACTGCTGCTGGTGCTGTAATTTCTGGTGGTGGATATGCTCATACATTTATGAATGCTGCTCCTAATGGACTTAAGGTTGCACATGAATCATTGTGGATTGAAAATCAGTCATTAGTATTCAAGTGTCTTTTAGATGATAATGCAACTGAGCACTTCTATCCTCGTGCAAATGGTCAAGGAAATGCTACTGCTGATGATCCATATTATGATACTTCTATTCCAATTCAATCAGTTACTGCTGATAGCGTTGTAGTTAATGTTGGTATTTCTTCTAATACTTCTCAGCATACATTTGTAAGATCTGTAAATGCATTCACACCTACAGGTGCATCATTCACACCTGGATCTGGTGAGTTGGTATTGACAATTGCTGGTCATCCATTTGTCACTGGAGATAAGATTCAGATTAAGGATGAGTCTATCGTATTCAGATGTCAGCAAGATAGTTTTGGAAGCGATCATGCATATCCTAGAAAGCAAGATCCTGCATCTAATAATACATGGTTAAGTGTTACTTATATTGATGCTAATTCCTTCTCAGTTAACGTTGGTACATCATCTAACACAACAACTCATAACTTCCAATCTGCTGCAACAGGTGCAATTATTAGAGGTGTAGTTAAGGGTGGTGGATCTTACGCACACACATTTGTAAGTGCTGCTGATGGTGGCATTATGATGGAGAATTCAACAATCAAACTTGATGTTGGAGAATCACGTGCTAAAGGTTATGGAGTAAGTGCTGCATCTTACGTACCTAATACTGGTCTTCTAACAATGACCATTGGTACCCATCAACTTAAGGTTGGTAATTACGTTAAGATTGCAAACAAATCAATGGTCTTCCGTTGTGATCAAGATTCACAAAATTCTGATCACTGGTATCCACGTCCTACAGGATGGGGTGGTGCTTCAGGTAATGACCCTGCATACAATAATAGAGTTGAGATTACTGCTGTTACTGCTGATGGTATTACAGTTGATGTTGGTACATCTTCTAACACTACAACTCACGTATTCCAAAACGCTAATAACACATACTCTACAGAGACTGCATCATACAATCCTGCTACTGGATTCATGACACTCTCTGTACCTAAAGATAAGAAGACTGCTTCGGGTGCTGCATACAACCCAACATCTGGTACTTTAGAATTGACAATCGGATCACATAGTCTGACTACTGATGATACTATTAGATTGTTACCTAACTCACTAACATTCACTTGTGATTATGGTGGAGATGGAAACGTAACTACTAAGACATATCCACGTGCTGCTGGTGCTGCTACAACATCTGGTGCTGATTATGCATACAATCAAGAGTTAGACATCACTGCCGTATCTGGCACAACAATCACTGTTAACGTTAACGGTGGTCAAGGTGCTATTACTGATACTACTACTCATGTATTCCAGTCTGCTACTGCAAACGGTATCCTAGTGGGTAATGGATTCATTAACGGTGAGTATGTTAAGATTGCAGACAATTCATTAACCTTCACATGTGGTAAAGATAACAACATTACTAATCATTCATATCCAAGGACTTCTGATCCTTCAAGTGGAAGATGGTTAAAGATCTCTAATGTTAATTGTGATCTATTCGATGTCCAAGTATTAACAGACATTCCTTCTACAAATACAACAGTCCATACATTTGTTTCTGCTAACGCATCTAACGTCCAGAGATCTATTGTTACTGTTGGTGGTGAGTATACTCATACATTCAACTCTGCTGCTACAAACGGTGTTACCGTTGGTGGTAACTATACACATACATTTGCTGATGCGAAGCATAACGGTTTACATAGACAGTCTGGTAAGATTACTGTTGATGTAGATGTCGCTGCTACTGCTGATCTATACGATCATACATTCGTAAGTGCTATTGCTGGTGCTGTAATAGGTGGTGGTAGTTATCGTCACACATTCGTATCTGCTGATACTAATGGAGTTGTTAAGGCAAATGATTATGTAATGTTTGATGACTTCTCATTGGCATTTACATGTGATCTTGATAAGGATGAAACTCCTCACACATATCCAAGACCTACTGATCATGCAAGTAATCAGTGGTTACCAGTACATAATGTATCTACCACAACATTCGATGTTGGTGTATTAGGATTCAATATGATTCCTTCCACATTCCTTGGTACTCATACATTCGTATCTGCTAAGAAGAAGGGTCTTAAGAAACAAGACGGCACTATTACTATTAACGTTGGTAAGTCACCAGCTGGAAATACATATCAGCATACATTTGTAAGTGCTAATGGTGGTGCTCTAATACAAGGTGGTAATTATAGACACACCTTTGTATCTGCTCTATCCAACTGTATTACTGTTGCTAATGACGGTACACAATTAACACCTACAGACGCATATTATGAGCCTACAAGTGGTCAGTTAACTCTAACTGTTGCAAATCATACTCTTGGTACTGATGATGCTGTTATCATTGATAGTAATTCACTAACCTTTACATGCTCACAGGATAGTAACCAGACTAACCACACATATCCACGTATTACAGACTATGCTGATGGTCAGAAACTACCAGTACAGCATGTTAAGTCATGGGCATGGCCTACAAGATCTGATCTTGATTACTATAGATCACGTCTAGTTGATCCTGCATACACTGGAAATGAATCTCTAAACGTAGAAAACGAGCTTACTACTCTTGTTAACTTCGCAACTGATGCATTTACTAATCCAAGTAATATTGCAAACAGAAGTTACACATTACCAACTGTATGGCCCGTCAAGTACACTCCAGATGTAGTTGCTAGAGATCTAACAATTACATATGATGTATCTGGTGGTGGTCAAGATTCTAATGGTAACTGGGTCGGTACATGTAATGAAACTGCTTCTGCAATTAATACAATTGCTGACATATACATCAACACTATATCTCAGGCAGCAAATAACAATCAAAACTATCTTGTTAATAGTGTAACTAAGACATTCCCATCTGCATATACCAATACTGTATACCAGTCAGGTACATGTTATAACGTCCAGTCTGCTATCGATACATTATTCGATAGTATGTCAACTACTCTAGGTGCTGGCACATATAATAACAAGATTATCGCTAACATGATTCTCTTTAATCAGCAAGCAATTGCTGGAAGAGCATTCTCAGATACACAAGCAAGTTACCCATCTACTAACTTAACTATTGACTTCTGTAATGATGTCCTTAAGGCAGTCCGTTATGATTTGATTACAGGTGGTAATGCTGGTGCATTTGCGATGACACAAGACTGGTTTGATGGTGAAGGTAACTTCATTGCATTCCAAGATGTTATTAGATCTCAGATCTTATTCGCTCTAACAAGATGTAGAGAATATATTAAGAGTATCATGTATCTTGTTGGTACTGATAGTGTTTGGGACAACTATGATGTATGGCAACCAGCTGGCAGACTTGAGTGGAATCAGGAAGCAGTTGAGTTTATAATTGACTCTTCACTTAACCCAATCGAGTTTGCTCTAGAAAGATCTTCCTTCCCAACAGAAGCAAGAGTTACATTCGTTGCATCTACTGATGCTATTAACAGAGTTACCAAGTATGAGGTAGGTTGGGATTATAATACTGACCCTGCATTGGTTACACTAACTCCTGAAGTTGAAGTTGGATTTGATCGTGCTGAGTATAGAATTAGAATTAATCGTGCTAACAACTTCAGACGTGGTGATGTATTAAGTTACATTCCTGCATCTGATACATCCCTAAGTGGATTGACAGGTCAACCATTCTTCTATTGCTTGACTGCTACTGCTGAGTGGTTTGAAATTGGTGCTTCTTACATCCACGATGGAAGATTCAGAGTATTACAAGTTGATACAAGTAATTCTGGATCACAAATCATGGCAGTTGTACAGAGAAGTGGTATTACTCGTAACGCTCCAGTATTTGCTATAGATCCTTCTGATACTCCAATCCAAGGTGGATTCAATCCTGCTGACGTTATCTACGGTAGTGTTTCGGGTGCTGAGTCTGAGATAGGAAGAATTCAGGATAATGAAGCAACTATCCGTAAGATCTTTACACATTATCCTATCACTGGAATGTCAACCACATCAGGTGGTGAGTATGAAGTCTTCTTGAATGGTGAGACTGTCCAAGTCCAAGGTGCTGGATCAAATACTGGTTTTGTAATGCAGACTAAGAAGTCTACTGATGGTACATCATTAGTTAAACTACAAACTATCGCTGGTACTATTAATCAAAATGATGTATTAGAAGGTCAGACATCTGGTGCAACAGGTACTGCTGGTATCCCAACTGATAGATTCTTACTTAATGTCTCTAGAGGTGCATTTGCTACAGGTGATTGGTTCTTCTCTAAAGCATCAAATACTGAAGGATACATTGACAACTATGTCAATAAGTCTGGATCACTAACAGGTAATACTGGTGGTCGTATCACGATTGATGTTGAAACCATTGATGCTCAGTGGGATCCTGGTGACGTTATCTACGGTAGTGTTACTGCATACATCCTTTCAGTTAAGGGTATAACTGGTACACAGATTCAACTTAACCAGTACATACATGGTACTGCGGTATATGAGTTAGATCTTGGAGTTGCAATCGTTGATATCGGCACTAATGATACCTTCCGTGTTGGTGATGAAGTATCACTCCTACAAGGTACAACTGAGAAGAATCCAGGATTCAAAGCAACTGTAACAAAATACATTAATGGATTAGAGCTTGAAAATACTGATCCTAACTACGGTATACACAAACTTTGGGTTGGTAACGTAGTTCCAGTAGGCACAGGTGAAACAATTAATGCTGTAACTCAAGGCACAAACAACATTGGTAAGATCGATCTTGGATCTAACTTCCCAAGCATATATGCTAACGTTACTAACGTAACTACAACAACTTACTCATCATACGCTAAGGTCGTATCAATCGAGCAAGTTGGTATCACTGCTGAAATTTGGGTAGAAGATGCTTCTGGGGTATTCGTTGATAATATGTCAGTAATTTCCGACTACGGATGGGGTGGTGCAGTTTCATCTGCTCGCACACTCGAAGGTCGTGTTGACAGATACTTCAGAGGATTTGATGGTCAGCAAACACAGTTTGACTTAACTATCTCTAATGGTGAAGCATACTTCCCAGATCCAGCTGGTCACTTACTCGCATTCGTTAATGGTATCCTACAGCCTCCTGGCGGTAACAACTCTTACGTTGCATTCTCAGACAAGATTCAGTTTGCTGAGCCACCTGTAATCGGATCACAATTCGTTGGTTACTACGTTGGTAAATTACGTCAGTTAGACGATATCAGTTATGAGTTTGATTCATTGAGATCTTCCTTCAACCTTAAGAGATCTGGATTATTCTACTCCTTGACTCTAACTGAAGGTGTTTCATCTAACGTTATCCGTCCTGAGAATAACATTATCGTATCACTTAACGGTGTTATACAGGAACCTGGACTCGCATACGAGATCGTTGGTTCACGATTAATCTTCGCTGAAGTCCCACGTGCGGGATCAACATTCGTTGGTTTCTCATACATTGGATCTGACGCAGACGTTATCGCAGCAACCGTTGTCCCACCAATCGAAGCTGGAGACAAACTTGAAATAGACGGTGAAGAATTTGCTCGTGAGGTTGCTCTAATTGAGTCTTCAAACTCACTAATCACATTCGAGTACACTGGATCTGTTAAGGGTAGAAATGCTGCTGCTATCGCTGCTATCACTTCTGGACAGATTACAAATGCTAACCTAACCAACTCTGGTGATGGTTATACTTCACGTCCTAACGTTGACGTTATCTCCTCCTCTGGATTTGACGCTCGTATCAAGGCATTGATGGGTGTTACTAGAATTGATGTTAAGACTTCTGGTATCGGATACGCATTACCAACAGTTGCTATCGATAATGAAGTCCCTGACAGTTTCACAACTCCTGAAGGTGCTCCTATTAACGGTGGATTTGACGTACTCGCTGGCGAAGGATCTGAATACACAGGTGGTGCTGGAGATATCGATCCTGGTACAATCGCAATTTCACAAGACCCAGTTAACGTAACAGTTAACCAAGGTTACTCTGCTGCATTCACAGTTGTCTCTACCGTAACTAACGGTCAGACAATGAATTATCAGTGGCAGAAGAAGGAGTATGGCACACAGACTTGGAGTAACATCATTGGTGCTAACCAAGCAACATACAATACTCCAAATACTACACAGGCAGACGACAGTGACGAATATCGTGTTGCGATCACTGCATCTGGTGCAACTCCAGTTTACTCACTATCTGCTGTATTGAGCGTCCAGACTGGTGCTACAGTCCTAAGCAACTTCTTACCAACACAAATCTTTGATGACATCTAAATAACTCAATGAGTGCAACAGCAACCTACAACGAAGCGACTAAAGTCTTGACGGTGGCATCCAATGGATTACCATCGCCAGTGTCTCATGGCACGTTTCCTAACGATAACAACCCTAATGTACCTACTGAGCAAGATTTCGATCACGATTTCTTGTATAGAGGTGGCACATTTGGTACTTCTAGGACGTTTGACTCCAATGTTTATACACATGATGGATTCATTCGATCAATAACACTGTCAGTAACGGATCTTACTGTATTCACTGGGAATAATATTCAACCTGGTGACCACTTAATGTTTAAGTTTAGTGATGGATTACACTTAAGATATCTTTACAAAGGCACTGAGTTTACTTCTATTGCTGGTGAGTGCTGGTTGGCAGCAGATGATAGATTAGATTTGATCATGGATACACAGGAGATAACTCCTGTTAATGGTACATATGAGTATTGGGATAGCAGAAACGGAAGAACTCAAACTCCACTGGGGAACATAGGAATTGCTGGCAATGGAGTTGCTATTTTTAACCCTTCTGCTGGATCAGGACTCAATCCTCCTGCTGGATTCAGTTGGGTTGCTGCTGGAGATGCACCTTTTGTTAATTCTGGAGAAGATAGTTGTGGTGGACATCCCACACAGTCAGGTGAATACCATTATCATGACCCACATTTCTTAGATTGTTGGAAAACTAATTCAACAATGGCAAGTTATAACGATTATTATGGTAATACACAGTTTAATGGTAATAATATTCGTCATCCAGATGGTCATTCTAAGATAATTGGCATATGTTTTGATGGATTTCCCATCTATGGTCCTTTTGGATATGATGATCCATTCGATAATTTGAGTGGTACTCGTACAATGAGGACTCAATACGGTATTAAAGACCAAGAAGCACCTGGTAGACCCGATTATGGCACGGATTCTGACAATCCACCTGCTGGTGCACTCATGGAAGACTATGAATATGTCGAAGGTAGTGGAGATTTAGATATTCATAACGGTAGATATTGCTTTACACCTGAATATCCCACTGGAACCTACGCATATTTCCTAACAGTAGACCCTGATGACAATGATATAACAAAATTCCCTTATATCATTGGTAATACAACTAGAGAAACTATTGACACCACGTTCACTGTAGCACCTGTATCATCTGGTGGTGATGGTGGAGACGGTGGAGACCCTCCAATCCCTCCAACTTTACAATTTACACTACAACCACAGAATGTTACTATCAATGCTGGTCAAACTGCTACCTTCAACATACAGAAGTTAGTAATACCAGAGGACGGACCTGTATCATACCAGTGGTATAGATCTACTGACGGTGGTTTCGCATTTGCTGTCATCACAGGTGCTACAACAGACACCTATTCTCTAACTGCACTACCCTATATGACTGGGTATCGCTTTAGATGTCGTATATCTGGTCCAAATGGTGCACCAGTACCTGCTTCTAACTCACCATTAGATTCACAAGCAGCAATATTGACAGTAACTGGTGCTGGTGATGGTGGAAGCACTGCTAATAGATTCGATAGTACTGCAGCTACTATGGATTCTACCTTACAATCATATGATGGTACCTAAATAATCCTGTAATCAAGTATTCAAATGGCTAAACAAACACTCAGTATTGGTACTACCGCTAATGACGGCACTGGCGACAGTCTGAGAGATGGTGCTATCAAATTGAATCAAGTCATTGATGAGATTTACACCAATCTAGGTAACGATACCAATCTTCAAGTCAACGTAGGTGCTCCTACGAATGGACAAACACTAATATGGAATGGTGCTCAGTTTGCTGAGAGTCATTTCTCTGCATTTACAGCTGATGTAGATGTAGCAGGTCAGAAAATCGTATCATCTAACAATGGAGACATAGTTATACAACCAAATGGTAGTGGTGATATAAAATTCTGGGCAGCAAACACTGGATCGGCACTTACCTATATTGATGGTGCTGATGGTAAACTAAAATGGTCTAATGACTTTGCAACATCTGGTGATTTACCAGCATTTACTGATCATAAAGGAATGTTTGGTGTTGTTATCGATGAGGCTGCTGCATACTATGCAACTAATACAGCGTGGACTAAAATAATAGACACGACATGTAGTGTAGGGATGCTTGATGACGTAGATATGACAGTCGGTGGAGGTCCGAGTGATGGTCAAGTACTTAAATGGTCCGCTTCAAATACTAAATGGGAGCCTGCTAATGATGAGGCAGGATCTGGTGGAGGCGGTGGTACAACTCAAAACTTATTTGAAGGAATCACTGCTGACACTGGTAGTACTACTGCTAGTGCTCCTACTGATGTTCTTACAATTGCGGGAGGCACTGAAATCTCGACTTCAATCGTCGGAGACACCCTCACAATAAACATGACAGGGGCATTGGGTGATGCAAACCAAAATGCCTATGGTGTAATTGGAAGTGATTCAGGAAATAAGACAGCAAGTAGCACTACTGCTACTATTAATATCATTGGTGGCACTGGAGTATCTACTGCTATCTCTGGAGATAACCTCACAATAACCAATGACGCTCCAAACGTATCACAGAATATATTCCAGACAATCGCTGGTGATTCTGGTACAACTGCTGCTGGAAGTGCAACTACTACATTAACTGTAGCGGGTGGTAATGGAGTTACAACTGCTGCAACAGCAGATACGTTGACTGTAAACGCAGATCTTTATACCTCTTCTACTCCTGCCAATAATAACAATATCATATACAATGGTACTTCATGGGATCCTGTAGTAAGTCCTACAGTTGGTTTTACAGTTACTGCACCTACCATGTCTGATTATCAATTCTCAGGTGGTGGTATGGATTCATCAGCAAATAATCCAACAATCTATGTTTATAGAGGATTTACATACAGATTTAATAATTCATCAGGTGTAGCACACCCATTTGAATTGAGACAGTCAGCAGGTGGTGCTGCTTTATCTGTTGGTGTTACTGGATCTACTACAGGAGTCCAATATTATACTGTGCCTCAAAATGTTGCTGCTGGCACAACCTATGTTTATCAATGCACACTCCATCCTGCAATGGTTGGTAATATAGTAATCGTCTAATATGGCAAGAACAGTCCCTGGATCTGGAGCACAAATATTCCCTGTATTTAATAGTATATCAGGGGTAAGGGATGTCTATGTGATTAGTCCTGGTAGTGGTTATGATCCTAATGATCCACCTAGACTTCGTATTGACAATTGTGGTACGCCTATTAGGGATGCTGTACTAAGACCTGTCATAGAAGGTGAAGCAGGGGAGATTACTGCTGTTGAGGTGTTAGATCCTGGTGAAGGATATAACCCATTAAGATTGGTAATTGAAGATGATGGATCAGATAACCATGCAGATGGTATAGTCTACCTTAAAGAAGACGGTAGTATAGATTTCATTCAGATGACCACACCTGGTGATGGTTATTTTGATGCTACTGCTCGTATTGAAGGTGGTGGTGGATCAGGGTCTGAGTTAGTACCAGTAACAGGATTGATAACTGGTCTTTCTATTGAAGAGCAAGGTAGAAACTACACTGAAGAGGACGTTAACCTTATCATTTCAGGTGGTGGAGGACAGGGTGCAACTGGTGTTGCTGCTGTTAATCCATTCGGTCAGGTTACATCTATTACTCTAACAAATCAGGGTGAATTCTTTGAAGATCCTCCTCTTATACAGATAATAAAAGGCGGTGGATCTGGTGCAACGGCCGAAGCGTTTATTAACCTCGGAAAGATTACAAACATTGACCTCTTGGCAGGTGGCGGTGGATATAGCACACCTCCAGAGATTATCTTTACTAGGGATACTAACCTTATTAGAGAAGCAAGAGTTAGACAGTCGTTAAATGCAGTTACATATAACCTTACAGGTATAACATCTGATCTAACATCAAGTCAAACAGAAATACCAGTTGAAACTACTGCTCCTTTCCCAGGTTCAGGTAAAATCCTACTTGGTAGAGAGTTAGTTAGATATACAGGTAAACTTGAAGCTGGTGTAGACGGTGCAACATACGATGCTTTCACTGGATGTGATAGAGGTATTAACTTCCGTTTTGACCAGAAGGTTATATTAGATAACTTACAGGATGATCCTAATACTGGGTTATCTGCTTATAGTTTTAGTGTTACTGACAAAGTAAGAAGGGTTGAAGAGTCATCTAACAACCGAGTTGCTATTGTATATGACTGGGATGTTGCTCAAAGAGCACTCTACTTAACCTTTGAGGTTGATGAATTAGCATTCATTGATGCTGGTAGATCTAATGAGAAAGCAAAGAATATAGCATTCGTTGCAGGTACTTCTGGATCATCTGGCACAGGTATTGAGCCTCACGTTTTAGTTGAAAAGGAAGGAAGTGACATTGTTACTTTCACTGTACCACTAGGACTCATCCTCAATAGAGCATTTGAAGATGATGATGAAGAGTATACTGATAGTGAAGGTGTACAAAGATTTGGTGATGGTATCATTGACCTTGTTAACACTGGTACAGACTTTGAAAACCAGATTAATCTAGATGGTGGTATTGCATCGTCTAAATATGGTATAGAGGAGACTCTTGGTGGACAAAACACCACCCTATTACAGATAGGGGATCAGATATATGACGGTAGTCAGAATGCATTAGTTGCAACAGTACAGGCTGCTGGTCAATTAGGAGATGGTGATACTCATACATCTACTGCTGATATAATCATAGAATATACTACACAGAACCTACATACCGTTGAGAGCAGTCCTTCGGGTGCTGAGGTATTAGAAGGTGTAACAACTGGTGTTAAGAGCACTTCTGTTAGTAGGATATCTGGACCTAAGACAGGTCAATACACTATTAGTGTTAAGAGTTTAATACCTAATGGTGACACTTATAAGTTTAATGTAGGTGAAGTGCTTAGAGGTAATACTTCTGGAGCATTAGCCAACATCAAAGCTGTTGAATATAATACATTCTCCCGAAACGAGGGTGAATAACCCACATAAATAAAAAGAAGGCAATTGTATAGTAATGGCATTACTTACCGACCAATTTAGAATATTTACTGCCGAAAGGTTCAGAAAGGCACTTGAAGGGCCTAATCCTACTCAGTCTGACCTGGAAGCGGGTACTAGTCGGGATCGCCTTTATGTGTTTATCGGTAGACCACAACCATGGGATAACGAAAACGCACCTCCAGACCCAGTAGATTCATTCCAAGAATTTTCCGATGACTATTCGGATATGATCTCCCTGAAGAGGGTGTTAGCAAATGACACCATTCAGGTTATCCGTCGTACTGACTGGATTCCCCCAGAGCAAACCACAGGTGGTCTGGGTTATGTTTATGATATGTATCGTCATGATTACTCCTCGACTAAAACGGCATCGTCAGGTGCTACGAAGTTATACGACGCAGATTTCTACGTTGTTAACTCGTCTTATCAAGTTTACAAGTGCATATACAACGGCACCAGTCCTAGTGATCCTAATGGTAAACCTAGTACTGTTGAGCCTACTGGCACCTCCACTTCAATTATCACAACTGCTGATGGTTACCGTTGGAAGTATATGTTTACGATCCCTGTTGGTCAAGTCTTAAAATTCTTCTCCAACGAATACATGCCAGTGTTGTTTGACACTGCTGTTGTAGCTGATGCTATCGGTGGAGAAATTGATACTATTGTTATTGGATCATCTGGTGCAGGTTATAACAACGGTACCTATGAAAACGTCCCTATTAAAGGAGACGGAGTTGGTGGTAGGGTTTCACTTGTTGTAGATGGTGGTCGTATTGCCTCTGCTACTGTTACAT
>CETH01118116.1_pt1 | contig 25188 bp, 25 predicted proteins | sample 361461 | NCBI WGS metagenome assembly CETH01 (sample SAMEA2622695, study PRJEB7988) | marine metagenome | isolation source: saline water (ENVO:00002010), including
ATTTTGCGGGGTGGACTCCATTTTTGACAATTTTTTTCTTTGGCCTTATGTTTGTTGGAGGTTCAGCTGGTTCAACCTCAGGAGGAATAAAAATAGTCCGTCATTTACTAATGATTAAAAGTGGGCTTTTAGAATTTAAAAGGTCTTTGCATCCAAGTGCAATCGTTAGGTCACGATATAATGGATCGATATTGGATCAAAGTATTATTTATAATATATCTGGGTTTTTTATATTATATATGTTATTATTTGGATTTGGAGCTCTTATTTTTAGTGCATTAGGTTTGGATTACCAATCAGCATTTGGAGTTTCAGCTGCTAGTTTAGGAAATATAGGTCCAGCTATAGGAGATTTTGGCCCTTCTTCAAATTATGCTTCTCTTCCTGCTATAGGAAAATATTGGGCTTCATTTCTTATGTTATTGGGAAGGTTAGAGTTATTTACAGTTCTAATGATAATAACACCTTTCTTTTGGAAGAAAAATTAATAATTGTATTTATTCTTCCAATTTATTTTCAACCATTCTTCAATTTTTAATTCTTTAATGTTTTTTCCTGGTTTATAAAATATATTTTTATTTATTTCATCAGGTAGAAATTCCTGTATTATAAAATTATTATCAAAATCATGAGGGTACAAGTATCCCTTTCCATAATTTAATTCTTTCATTAATTTTGTAGGAGCATTTTTTAGATGTATTGGTATAGGTAGATTTCCAGTCTTTTTTATATTTTCTTCTGCATTATTTATTGCATTATAAGCAGAATTACTTTTTGGAGATGTAGCAAGATATATGGCACATTGACTTAAAATAATTCTTGCTTCTGGAAGACCAACTACACTTATAGATTGAAAAGTTGAATTAGCTAAAACAAGAGCATTTGGGTTAGCTAATCCAATATCTTCAGATGCAAGTATTATCATTCTTCTTGCGATGAATTTAATGTCTTCTCCACCTTCAATCATTCTTGCTAACCAATATACTGATCCATTAGGATCACTACCCCTTATAGATTTTATAAATGCAGAAATAATGTCGTAATGATATTCTCCGCTTTTATCAAAAATGTAGTTCTTTTTTTGAATACAATCCATAATTAGACTGTTCGTTATTATTTTTTTGTTGGGATTATTATTAATAACTAATTCTAAAATAGATAACATTTTTCTTGCATCACCCCCAGAAAGTTCTATAAGTAAGTCTTTGTCTTTAATTTTAATATTTTTCTTTTTTAAAAAAGAATCTTTTTTTAAAGCGCTATTAAAAATGGATTCAAGTTCATCTTTACTTAATGGATTTAAAATATAAATTTGACATCTTGAAAGTAAAGCACTAATAACTTCAAAGCTTGGATTTTCAGTTGTAGCCCCAATTAAAGTAATAATACCTTTTTCAACTGCGCTAAGAAGAGAATCTTGTTGTGATTTACTAAATCTATGAATTTCATCAATAAATAAAATGGGAGTTTTATTTGAAAAAAGGCCACTTGAGCTATTGGCCTTATTGATTATATCTCTAATTTCTTTAACACCTGAATTTATAGCTGAAATTTTATATATAGGCCTTTTGCTTTCATTAGCTAAAAGATTGGCTAATGTTGTTTTTCCAGTTCCTGGAGGACCCCAAAAAATCATTGAAGGATAGGAATTATTTTTTATAATATTTCTAATAACCCCATTTTTACCTAAAAGATGAGTTTGACCATAAAATTGCTCAATAGATTTAGGCCTTATTCTTTCTGCAAGTGGTGTACTATTCATGAATTAAATATAGCAGATTATATTATTTGTTATTGTCTTTGTCTCATAATTTCAAATAAAGTAACTCCGCATGCTACAGAAACATTTAGTGAATCACCTTTGATTTTCATTGGGATTTTCGCTTTTTTATCTACTATTTTAAGAATTCCTTTGCTTATTCCTTTATCTTCTGAACCTAATATTATAGATATGGGTTTATTAAGTTTATAATTATAAATTAAGTCATTAGCTTTTTCAGTTAGAGCAATTACTTCAATATTATTTGATTTAAGTATATAAATAGCATCTTTAAGATTGTCAACTTTTGATATGGGGATTTTAAAAACACCTCCAGCCGAAGTTTTAATAACATCATCATTAATAGGAGCACTATTATTTGTTGAAACTACTATTGTATTGGTTTTTGTTGCAGCTGCTGTTCTGATTATTGCTCCAAAATTTCTTGTATCAGTTATACCGTCAAGTAAAATTATCAAAGGAATTTTAGTGTTTTCTATAATTTCTTCTAATTTTTTTTCAAAATCAAATATTTCAATAGGAGAAATTCTAGCAACAGCCCCTTGAAAATTTTTTTTTGAAAACTTTTCAAAACCTTCTTTTGGGATAAATGAATATGGAATTTTATTATTATTAATTAATGAAAATAAATGATTAAAAAGAGTGCTTTTTTGAGATTTTAATAACCAAACTTTATCAATATTAATATTTTTATTGATGGCCTCAATAATTGATCGTATTCCATAAATATTTAGATGTTTTTCCATTTTAGACTTGTTTACAATTTAGTACAATTTGATGATTATATTTATATTTATAGTAAATGAAATTTTTTTTACGCCTTTTTTTTATAATAATTTTTTTTAGTTGTAGTAAAAAAGAAAATGAAGATTTAAAAGAGCTTTTATATAAATTAAAGTTTGATATTTCCGGTAATGGAACTATAGATAAAGAGAGTGGGGAATATAATTTAAGCGATTCATTTACTGTTACTGCAATTCCTGAAGAAGGTAATTATTTTGATCACTGGGAAGGTGATATTATAAGTGAAGAAAATCCACTAATTTTTGATTTGAATAAAGACATAAATTTAATTGCGGTTTTTAAACTTTACCCTATAGTTTCATCTGAAATCATTAAATATGATCCAAAAAAAATTGATAATAACTCAATATTTATAATTGAAAATGGAGCAACAACTGCTTATCTGATTGATAAGGAGGGAAACAGGATTAAAACATGGAATTTTGAATCCAAATTGGGAAATGATTTAGAGTTATTATCAGATGGTAGTGTTATGGGGATCTTTAAACCTGATGAAACTTTCTTCAATTTTGGAGGTTTTGGAGGTGTTTTGAAAAAATATAATATAAACGGAGATCTCACATGGGAATATTCTATTAATTCGGAAAATGAATTAATGCACCATGATTTTACAATTTTACCAAATGGTAATGTTTTGACTTTAGTTTGGGAAAGAATTTTATTAAAAGACGCTTTAGATAACGGAATTAAGAGAGAATCTGATCTTTTTGCTGAAAAAATAGTAGAAATAAATCCAATAACAAATGAAATAGTTTGGCAATGGAGAAGTTGGGAGCATAAAGTTCAAGATCAAGATATAAATCTTCCAAATTACGGAAGTGTTTCATCACAGTTTGGTAAGATTGATTTTAACTATTATCCAAAAGAAAATGGAGATATAATGCATGCAAATGGAATTTATTATGATTCTAATAATGATTTAATTTATTTAAGTGTGAATTATTATAGCGAAGTTTGGGTAATAGATCATAGTGTTTCTAATGAAAACTCTTCTTCTAGTCTTGGAGATTTAAAATATAGGTTTGGAAATCCAAGTGCATATAAGGCTGATGGAGAAAGATTGTTTTTTAATAATCATCATCCAAATTTGGTTGAGTTAGATCCCATCACTAAAGGAAATTTTTTAATTTTCATGAATGGATATGAAGATGAACAGTCAATTGTTTATGAATTAAAACTTCCTTATAATTCTTTTGATGATAATGACACATTAATTCCTCCTGATATTTTATGGTCTTTTACGAGTCCTGATTTGTTTCACGGAAAAATCTCTGGAGCTTTAAGACTTTCTAATGGAAATACATTAATATGTGAGGGAGATTTTGGGTACTGGGAAGTTACTAATGAAGGAGAAGTAGTTTGGCTTTATGATGGAGGAGGAGAAACCTTTTGGAGAGGATATTCAATAACTAAAGAAGTTAAAGATTTATTTATAGGTAATAATTAAAAAAAAGAGGCCAAAAGGCCTCTTTTTTATATTATATTAATAAAATATAATCTTATTGACAGATACTAAAAATTTTAGGAGTATCTGCAGCAGGTGTTGGTCCATCACTTAAAGCAACCTGAGTATTAGTTCCGTCAAGTTTTGAATAAGTAATAGTGTATTTCACCTCACTATCCCAAGCACCGCTTTTAAATATTACTTCAAAAGAACTTGTTCCAGATGGAACAGTAACAGTTTCACTATTAGAAGCTCCTTGAGCTTGAGTTATAGATAAACTAGTTGTTACTCCATCAATAACAAAGTCTAAACTAGCTCCGTTCCAACCATCTCCATAAGTATCAATCATATCTACCTTATATGTTCCAGCTTGTGGAGCATTTGGTATACACTTAATAACAGTATTGTATGCATATGGAGAATTAAAGAAAGAACCTTGAAGGGCTCCTCCTGCATCTTGACTAGTAAATACTCTCCCATCAGTTAAATTTAATGCCAATCTAATAGGCATAGTGTCACCACCAGTATAATCTGATGAACTTAATCCTAGAGCATTTATACCTTGTTGAAGAGTTACTTGAATCCTTGTTCTTGGAAGGCCAAATGGACCTGTTGTAAAAGCACTAGATTGAATAGTTTCAATCAATGCTTCAGCTCCTTTAAAGCCAACATAAACATCAACAGATTGAAGTAATGCTCCATTTTCAGCATCTTGCTCTTCAATAGTTGCAGCAAAAAATGAATTTAAATCATAACTATTAAATTCCCCACTTTCTATTTCAATGGTTCTTAAAATTGCTCCTTTTGTATAATCTTCTAAAACAGTATAAATTGGGTTATCTGGATCTTCACATGAAGAGACAAACCCGATCATAAATGTTAAAAGAATTGTTTTTATATAATTTTTCATAATAAATTTATTTAAGGTTTGTTGCTCCGCTTGTGTTCCAAAATACTCTTCCTGTAAGACTTTCTCTTTGAGTGAAATTTTGGTTTCTAGCAGTTAAAGTCTCTGGATAATACATGATTGTAGGGAATGATCCCGGATCAGGTTCTAAATTTGGTTGAATAGTAGTTGGATAGCCATTTCTTCTATATGAATTGTAAGCATCCAATCCATTACCATACATTGAAATAAAATATTCTGTTGCCCAAATATTATATTTTCCTTCTGTATTAGCAGCGTCAAAGGCATCTGAAAATTGAGACATATAGGTATCAACTAAATCTTGCTTTGGAGGATCATATCCTAAGAAATTTGTGACTTTATTCATAGAGTCTTCAATTCCACTAGTTATATGAGCTTTCATATTAGCCGCATCAAGTTCAGCATTCATAAAATGAATCCATGAAGATAGCATTATTGGAGTAATCCCTTTACCTGATTCTCCTTGACCTACTACAGTAGCTTCAAATGAATTATCATCATATCTACCACCAGCTGGATATAGTCCATATAGAGTTCTTAGGAAAGGATCAGGTGGAATACCAGCATCATTTCCATGATCTCTACCCCAATAACCATTTTCAAGAGCACAGAACGGTTCGTTTGTTGCTTGATAATGTAGAGGAGCAAGATATAGACTACACTCTAATGTTTGCTCTTCTGGAGGAGCACCAAAACCTGGCGCATATTGAACTTGTCTATAGAAGTAATACTTCATTCTTGGATCTGAGACACCACCATAGGCATTAAGCATTACACTCATTAACCAATTAGAAGTATATCTTCCAGCTCCTGTTGAAGTATAACAATTATTGTAAAAAGGATGTCTGCTATTTGCAGGAACCAATGCAGTTCCCCAATTAAATTGAAAATCATCAGCTGGGGTTTTAATATAATCTGAAACTCCATTATAAGATCCAGAATCACCCAGATTTAGATAAATTTTCTTTTTAATTGAATTTGCTGCTTTTATCCACTTACTTTTGCTTCCTCCGTAGTAGAAATCTACTGCTGGAGCAGGGGCAGCAGCATCACCAAAATTAGCAATTGCTGAATCTAAAAGACCTATTGCAGCATCATAAACAGCTTGTCCACTAGTAGGAGAAGGATTTAAAACACCTTCAGCAGCCTGCAATGCATCACTATATGGAATTGCATCAAAAAAGTCTACCATGGCAACATACATATATGCCTGAAAAACTTGAGTAATTCCAATATGAAAACTAAGACCACTTTCATCTGCTAATGGTCTCATAAGTCTAATATCTTCACCAATTCCTTGATATGCCAAAGAATATTCATAATCAAATGATGCAGGTGAATAAGACTGAGAATAAGTTCTACTTGACAGTTGATCAATTCTTGTAAACTCTCCTGCAGTTAAGCCCATATAATGAACAAAATAAGCAAAGTCAACTTGAATTGAATTTAAAAAGTAGTCAGCATTAGCCTGATCAGGACTTAATGAATTTGGATCATTTACAAGTCCCATTTCTGTTGTTTCACACGAATTCATCATTAAGATTGAAAACGCTAAAATGATTGTATATTTTATATTTTTCATAATATATATTTTTAAAATGTTGCTTTAAGACTAAGACCATACCTTTTTGAACTAGGTCCATTTAACCAATCAAAACCTCTACCATTTCCAATACCAACACCTGCAACGTTAGGATCAAAATTCACTGAGTCCGGTGTATTGTAGGCATCATACCAAAGGTTAAATCCAGAAGCTGATAAACTTAAACTTCCAAAAGGTGTACTATCTAAAATACTCTTAGGTAAATTATAAGTTAAAGAAACTTCTTGAAGCCTTATGACACTTCCATCATAAATTCTATTTTCACCAGGACCATAAAGGACATTATAAAAGTAAAAATCAGAGTTTACAATTTGTGTTGTGTTTGGTTGTCCACTTGGATTAACTCCAGGAAGGATAAAGGACTGTTCTCTGTCAACTGTATCTTCCACCAAACCTCTTCCAAGTAAAACACTAGTTGTCATACTCATTATATCTCCTCCATTGACATGACTAATTAAAAAGTTTAGAGCAAAATCTTTATAAGTAATTCTGTTTCCAAAATTTAACAAGAAATTAGGAGTAGCGTCACCAATAGTGTTTTCCTCAGGATCTGTTCCATACTTAATGTCATAAAAACCATTAGACAACACTTTGTAATTTCCAGAAGCATCTCTATTTATAGCAGAACCTACAATAGTCCCTAGAGAATACCCGGGCGCAGCAACATTATAATATCCTGAACCACCAGCATATGTAATATAATCGGTGTCAGCACCAAGATCAACAACTTTAGCTTCATTTGTTGACCAATTTAAATTTGAAGTCCACTCAAGTGCTCCAGGTTGTTGCGCTTGAACCCATATAAATGATAAATCTACCTCAGCACCTTTATTTTCGATTTTACCAATATTTGTTACAGTGGTTGTATAACCTGTAGAAGGATCTAAAGGTCTATCAATTCTTAGATCTTTGGTTGCTTTATTATAAATAGATAAATCAAGACCTAATCTACGATTAAGAAATGTTCCTTCTATACCAAATTCTAATTCATCCATTCTCTCAGGTTTAAGAGCAGGATTACCTAGTTGAGAACTTGATGTGTTAGCAACTATAGCAGCACCATTTCTGATAAAAGATTGAGTATCAAGATTAAGTCGTGAAGCAATTGGATATCCAAATGGAAAATCTGCAGAAGCTCCAAGACCAACTCTTACTTTTAACATATTTACTAAATCTGACTTAAGTCCATCAAAAACCTTTGTTGGTAAAAATGAAACACTAGCCGATGGATAAGTAATTGATCTGTTTTCTTCAGACAAGTTAGATACCCAGTCAGTTCTAGCAGCAAGCGTTAAATAAACAAATCTGTCGTAATCAAGTTCAGCTTGACCATAAACTCCACTTACGTTTCTTTTTTGGTAATACTGAATTTCATCTTGATTTTCAAAGTTAAAATGTCTTAAAACATTAAAAACTTGTTGACCAGTTGAAGCTACTCCATTTTGATCAAAAACTTGACTATTTGACGTGGCTCCAACTACAAAAGTTAATCCTATATTTCCAGTTACATCATAATCACCAGATAAAGAGATATTGTGGTCGGTAATTGTTTTGACATTATTCCATGTATTTAAAGTACCAGTTCTATTAACTGCACTTCCCATTTTACCACCTTTATTGGTATACTCAGTATTTGCTTCACTATATGTGTCTACTCCATATCGATAGGCAAGATTCAAATTATCATTAATTGCATAAGATAAAGTTGCTCCACCAAATACACGATGAGTATCTTGAATAGATTTAGCATTAACAGTTGTCCATATTGGATGAGTAATTGCATTATTTTGTCTATAATATGTTGACTCCCCAGTAACAGGATGTTGATATGGAAGACCCATAACATCAACACTTCTAGGCGTAAAGAAAATATTTGAAAATACAGACTCTCTTCCACCTAACGGAGCACTACCACCACCTCCAGAAATAGGAGGAGCTTTAAATAATGTATTAGTATAGTTTAAAGTACCTCTTACTGTGAATTTGTTAGATAATTCTGCTCTACCACCAAAACTTATAGCATCTCTAGTTAATTTATTTCCAGGTGTAAAACCTTCATCTTGAAGATTACCATAATTTACATTATAAGAAATTTTTCCATCTGAAGATCCGCTACTTATATTAATGTTATTGTTAATAATAGTTCCAGTATTCCAAAATCTATTGTTATCATAAGCTTTCCATTCATAAGGAGTATTTTCATCAATTCCTTGAGCAGCAGCAGCAGCAGGAAGTCCGGTCGCAGCAGATGCTGTTACAAACGGATGTTTCAAAAAGCCGGGTTTTAAAGCATATTTTGTAACATCAGTACTTCCATTAAGAGCAGGTTGTCTTCCCCATCCAGCGATACCTCCTTCTTCAAAACTTGGACCCCAATTACTATAGTACCAACCAAAAGCTTGGTCAAAACCATTTCCATAAGAATCTTGATAATCTGGCATAGAAGCCATTTCATTATTAAAGTATGAAGAAGTAATTGTAATATCTGTTTTGGTTGCTTCTTGAGTTTTTGTGCTTCCAGCTTTCGTAGTAATAAGAATAACCCCATTTCTACCTTGAGAACCATAAAGTGTTGCAGCAGCAAGACCTTTTAGTACATTAACAGATTCGATATTATTTGGATCAATATCTAAAAACCTTGATGAACCATTATTTCCGTTTTGAAAATTTCCTTGAGCATTTGTTTCACTACTAAAAGGAATACCATCAACAACGAATAATGGTTGATTTCCACCACTAAAAGTGTTAAAACCACGGATAATAATATTTGTCCCTGATCCTGAAACACCACTTTGATTAGTTATTTGGACACCAGATGCTTTACCGGAAAGAACCCTTCCAATATCACCATCTGCTCGTTGTTCAAGAGCAGTATCATCAACTTCAGAAATCGCGTAACCAAGCGCTTGTTTCTCTCTGGTAATTCCCAGAGATGTTACAACAACTTCTTCTAGTTCATTTCCTGCCTCTAGAGCAACATTTATGTTGTCTTCAGACCCAACAGTTATCTCTTGGGTTTGATAGCCAACGAAACTTATCACTAAAACAGCTCCTTCTGAAACTTCAATAGAAAAATTTCCATCAAAGTCAGTAGAAACTCCATTAGTAGTTCCTTGTTCTAGAATTGTTGCTCCCGGTAAAGGTATTCCTTGGTCATCAACCACGTTTCCACTCACAGTTTTCTGAGCGAAAGCGACGGAAATCCCCATAAAGAGAATAACAATTGGCAATAATAATTTTTTCATATATGATATTATTAATTTTTTGGACAAACAAAATACAAATATTTTAGTAACATATGATACACAAATTGAGAATTATTCAAAAATTCGCGATTTTTTTTACGAAATCCTCTTTTTGTTAAGAAATTTTTAACAGAATCAATATTTTACTGAATATTCTTATTTAATATAAAAAAAACCACCCAATTGGGTGGTTTTTTTTTAATAATCTTCTAAATTTTTAGAAGCTCCAGCTTAGCGTAGGAGTAAACAATGTAGTTGCCCCATCTGCAGGTGAGTTAGTATTAAATAATAACTCATCACTAGAATACTGGAATCTTGTTGGTAATGTAGAACCAGAAACTGGGTCTAATTTTGGAAACGAGTTTCTTCTAAGGTCATTAAAAACCTCAGGGTCAACAAACAATCCGATATATTTTTGAGTTAAAATATGTTCTTCAAGTTTTATATTTCCAGCTCCAGGGTTAACTGATGCTTGAGCAACATAAGCCTCATAATCAGCTGTTGTTGCACCAACCTCTTCAAAAGAAGCTTTAATTCCATTTAAGTAAGCTGTTTCAATTTCTGCAGCTGATCCTCCAGTTCTATGAAGAGTCTCTGCAATAACGAACTGCATCTCACGATAGGTAACTAGACCTTGATCATAATCAGCGCTTAAGTAAGGGTGACTAGTAATAAAAGTTTGATCAAGTATAGCAAGTCTTGCTGTATCATTCAAACCTTCCATCATTCCTCTAAGTGTTGGATGAAATTCAATATCACCAGTACGGTCATTATTAAAATTCCACCAGTTTGCAGGATCGTCATTTGTGAACTTGAAACTGAAATTATCAGCTCTAGAACTAAATGATGCTTTTGCATTACTTAATGCTGAACTATAGTCACCTTTGTGTAAATAAGCTCTAGCTTTTATGGCGTTAACTGCTTTTTTCCAAGCAGAGACATTCCCACCATAAATTACATCATCTGAACCTAAATCTTTACCACCACTAGATGCATTAAAACCACTAGCAGCTTCATCTAATAAAGACATAACTCTAGGATATATAACTCCTGTTCTGCTATCGAAACTTGGATTGATATTTTCAAATCCAGCGATAGCTTCAGAATAAGGAATATCTCCCCATAGGTCAGTCATTGTAAGCAACATAAATGCTTCAAGAGTTTTACCTGCTGCAGTGTAATGAGCATATCCATCTTCGTTTGCACTATTAATCATAGCTTGAACTTCGATAAGGACATTTTCATAGCAGTTTGACCAAGCTGTGTCAAAACGGAATGGAGATAAACCAGTATACTGATTAAATGAACTCCACTGTCTTGCAACTCCTTCTACTTGTTGACTTAACATAGTAGCAAATCTTGAAATATCTCCACCATATACATTAGCTATATTAATAGCAATGTGTGGCATTTGAGCATTAACAGGAACAGTACTTGGCTTATTTTGGTCTACGTTTATACCGTCAGCTAAAAAACTTTCACATGATGTAAAGCTAATTGCTAATGATAATAAAGCTGTTATAAATATATTCTTTTTCATTTTATTAAAAGTTTAAGTTTAGTTTGAATATAATTGAGCTGGTCGAAGGCATATTGAAATAATCAAAACCTTGACCATTACCTGTACCAGTTAAACTTGTTTCAGGATCGATACCATCATAATCAGACTGATACCATAAATTTCTTCCTAAAACGCTAATATCTGCGCTGTTAATAAAATTAACACCAAGTAAATCCAGCGGAAGTTTATAGGATAAACTTACTTCTCTTAGACGTAACCATCCACCATCTTGAACAAATTGTTCTCCAACAGCACCAAATCCTCCTAATGATGAAGTCCAATAACTTTGGTCTCTTGTAACAGGAATTGTGTTTGGTTGTCCATTTGATTTAAGTACACCTGAAATTGGAGTTGGAGCTTCCTCTCTGGTATCAGCCGTTAATTGGCTTCTTCCAAAGAAAGATAAAGCCCAAGCTGTTCCATTCCAAAGATCTCCACCTTCTCTCCAATCAAGAAGGAATCCTAATTTAACATCTTTAATTCTAAAACTGTTATTCCAACCTAATATAAAGTCAGGATTTGGATCACCAATCGCTCTTTGGCTAGGATCAACCGCTTGATAACCATATTCTCTTGAAGCAGGATCATCATTAATAACAACCTCTCCTTCTGGTATATTTAATTTATCATCAGTTGGACCACCATTTCCAGCTCTTAAATAAGCACCTCCAAAAATAGCACCATATTGATTACCTGCAACCAGGTAAGTACCAGCAGTACTAAATCCTGCTAAAAATAATCTTTCTAGTCCAGGAGCAAGTTCATCAACTATACTTTCATTAGTAGTGTAGTTTATTTGAGAGTTCCATCCGTAATCATCAGTATCTAAAAGATTAAGATTAAGTGTAGCTTCAATTCCTTTTGAAGTCATTTGACCTGCGTTTAACCAAGCACTTATGTATCCAGTTGAAGGAGGTAATGAAGCATTAAGAATTGCATCAGTAGATTTACGTTGCCAATAAGCAAGATCAAGACCTACTTTGTTTTGCAAGAATCTTAAGTCTACACCAACTTCAATTTCTTCACTTAGCTCAGGCTTTAATTCTGCACCAAGAATATTATCAATTTCAAATCCAGTTACACCAGCAATTGGGAAAGAAATATTATCTCCCCAACCATCTCCAATAGAACTAGTCTCATATGAAGAGGATGTATAATAAGGACCTGGTGGCGGAGCACCTACTTGAGCCCATGAAGCTCTAAATTTACCAAATGATAATAAGTCGTTATTACCAATAATTTCGCTAAATATAACAGAAGCTGAAAGCGATGGATAAAGGAATTGATAATCAGATGATTTAAATTCTCTAGTTGGAACTCCAAGTCTTGAATCGTAATCCTGTCTTGCTGATGCCGTTAAATAAAAAGTATCAGCATAAGAAGCTTCAACTTGAGCAACCATACCAAATTGGTTATAAGCTGAAAAGTCTTCACCTGCGGATTGAGTAGTACCATTACTTAAATCAAGGAAACCTTGGAATACAAGATTTTTAGCCTGTCCATATAAGTAAGTTCTTTCATATGTAGAAGCATTAGCACCTACAAGATAGTTAACACTCAATTGATCAGTAATATCACTTCCACCAGATATAGTAAAAATAGCATCAGTTAAAAATGAAGTAAATTCATCTTTATCTATTCTACCTGTAGAAGATGTTCTTGAACCGATTTCAAAATTTTGTTTTCTTATATCGCTTGTAAAGTCAGCACCAACATTTAAACCAATGTTAAACCATTCGTTTTGATTATAAGTTAACTGAAAACTTCCAAAAGTACGGTTTGCATTTTCAAAACGTAAAGCATTATTAATAATCCAATAAGGATTATCGTATCCACCACCACCTCTATAGTTTCTTTGTCTACCACTTGCAAAAATATAAGATGAAGGATCATTAACAGCAGCTTCTGGTCCTAAACCATTTGTATTATCAAAAGATACAGGAGTTCTTAACATACCAAGTAATAATCCAGAAGTATTAGATCCTTGTTGAATTCTAGTGTTTTCAGATCTTATATAGTTCAATGTAGTCGTAATAGATAATTTATCACTTGGATTAAGTGTAGATGACAAATTAAATGTTTTTCTATTATAATCCTCTTTTGGAATAACTCCTTCAGCCTTTAATGCAGAAGCAGAAAAACGATATGTTGCTAACTCAGTACCACCATCTATACTAATATTATTTTTGTATCCCATAGCAGTTTGAAAAAATGGGTTAACATTATCAAAAACGATAGCAGGCCTTCCATTTCCTGATCCTTTGGGTACTAAATATCCGTTTTTATCAAATAAATAATTACCATCAGAATCAAAGGCACTAGATCTTACATCTATAGTTGAAGGAACATTAGCTTGACCAGTTTGATATTCTAAATCAGTCATTCTAGGACCCCATGAACCAGAATTCCCAGTCGATGGATCTCTATATTTCCCTCTTGACCCTTGAGCATATATGCTTTGTAGATCAATCATTGAAGTGATTTCACTTGAAGAAACTTCAGTACTGAAATTAACATTCATCTTAGATGCTTGTCCTTTTTTTGTAGTAATTACAATAACACCATTAGAACCTGAGGTTCCATATAGTGATGTAGCAGCAGCACCTTTAAGTACGTTAATACTTGCAATGTCTTCATTATTCAAGTCCATCAATCTGTTAGAGACTGAAGTACCTGAGGTTGAAGAACCAGAATTAAGAGATTCATTATTAGATCTAACTCCGTCTATTACAATCAATGCTTGGTTATTTCCAATCATCGATGTAACACCACGAACAATAATTCTTGATCCACCACCTACGGATCCTGAAGATCGTGTAATTTGAACTCCAGCAACTTTACCAACCATTGCATCAATTGCACTGTTGGCTCCAGAATCGGTGATGTCTTCTGTGCTAACAGATTGAACGGCATAACCAAGAGCTTTTGCTTCTCTTTTAATACCCAAACTTGTTACCACAACTTCTTCTAATTCATTTCCCAGTTCAAGAGAAATGTTTAATGTATCTTGATCACCTACCACAATCGATTGTGATTGATAACCAACATAACTTATGTTTAGAGTATCCCCTTCCTCAGCAGTAATGGAGAAATTTCCGTCAAAGTCAGTTGTTACTCCAGTTGAAGTTCCTTCAACAAGAATTGTAGCTCCGGGTAATGGAAGCCCTTCATTGTCAGAAACAACACCTGTTATTGTTTTTTGAGCAACGACCATCTGTAACGATAGAACACTAAACAATAATAGTTTAATTACTTTTTTCATATTAAAATTTTAATTAAAATTTAGTTAATTAGTGGCTCGAAAGTATTAAAGAAAGTGTAAATAACCAAGAATTGTAACCACCAATTTAAGTTTTGTGCTTATATATAATGAGTATAAATAAAAAAAAAGAAACTAAAAGATTGATTATCAGTTAGTTATACTTTGTATAAAAATTAAGTAACAAAAGATACATATTTAAGTTTTTTTAAAGGGATTCGTAAAACTGAAAAACTTTAATTAAATCACCTTCATTTTTTAGTTTTATTTTATTTTCAGACATAAACTTTTTTACTTTTTTTTCTTTGCTGTCTATTAATTTTAACAAACTTTTTTTTGAAACTTTTAAATAATTTATTTCGCTAGAATTTTTTGAACTTATATAGTAAGATTTTTCATCTATATACCTTGCAGGAAATGCTCTTTCTAATGACGTCCTTGCTTGTGTAGCTTCCATAAAAATCTTTCGCTTACTTCTATATATTTTTGATTTTTGTCCATCAAAAATCATATTTAAATATCCTTTTTTTTGATTTCCAATTTCATTTTTATAGCTTTTTAATAAAAAGATATCATCTTCAATATAACATACAATATTTTCGTTTTTTTGGACAATTTCTACACTTTCATTTTGAAACTTATTTTTACCCATTTCTATTTCATCTGAAAATGCATTATATCTTAGGTAAAAAACCTCTTCAAGATTTTTATCAAAATATTTAATTTTGGAATCAATAAATTTCTCATTAAAATAAGGTGATCCTTTGATGTCAGTTTTTACAATTGCTCTAGTCACTGAATTCACTAGATCCGTATAAGCGTCTTGGACTCTACTATCGGTAAGGTCAGTTTGACCTTGAGATAAAAGTAAAGTTGGAAAAACACAAGTTATCATGAAATATTTCAAACTCTTTTTTAATAAAAAAAACATTTTTAAAACTCTAAGATTTATGCAAATAAATAAAAAATATGATTTATAAAAAACTATGTCAAGTTATACTTTTGTATTAAAATTTTTTTAAAGTAAAATACTAATTTTTAAAATTTGAAAATTTATTGTAAAATAATCTATTAAATAATTAATGTAAAAATGTAATATTTCAGTTTGAATACACAAAAAATATTTTTACATTTGCACGCCCTTAAAATTGGGTTAAGACAAATATGCCAACAATAGCGCAATTAGTAAGAAAAGGAAGAGACTCTATTCTAAAAAAGAGTAAATCGGCTGCTTTAGATTCATGCCCTCAAAGAAGAGGTGTTTGTACTCGTGTTTATACAACAACTCCTAAAAAGCCTAATTCTGCTATGAGAAAAGTTGCACGTGTTCGTTTAACCAATGGAAAAGAGGTTAATGCATACATTCCTGGAGAGGGACATAATCTTCAAGAACATTCAATTGTATTAGTAAGAGGAGGAAGAGTTAAAGATCTACCAGGAGTTCGTTATCATATTGTAAGAGGAGCATTAGATACTGCAGGTGTTGATGGTCGTCTTCAGCGAAGATCTAAATACGGAGCAAAGAGACCTAAGAAGTAAGATAAATATATATCATGAGAAAAAAGCAGTCAAAAAAACGTCCATTACTTCCAGATCCAAAATATAAAGACCAATTAGTTACAAGATTTGTTAATAATTTGATGAAAAGTGGTAAAAAGTCTGTGGCTTATAAAATTTTTTATGATTCAATATCAATAGTAGAAAATAAAAATAATGAGGATGAGAAGTCAGGATTAGAAATTTGGAAAGATGCTTTATCAAATGTTATGCCTCATGTAGAAGTTAGAAGTAGAAGAATAGGAGGTGCTACTTTTCAGATTCCAATGCAAATTAGACCTGACAGAAAAATATCTTATGCTATAAAGTGGTTGATTAACTCAGCAAGGAAAAGAAATGAAAAGTCAATGGCAAACAAACTCGCAAGTGAAGTTTTAGCAGCTTACAAAGAGGAAGGAGCTGCAGTTAAGAAAAGAGTAGACACTCACAAAATGGCTGAAGCTAATAAAGCATTTTCACATTTCAGGTTTTAAAATTATATAAATGTCTAGAGATTTAAAATTTACAAGAAATATTGGAATTGCTGCACATATAGATGCAGGCAAAACTACAACGACAGAACGTATTTTGTTTTATACAGGGGTTAGTCATAAGATAGGAGAAGTTCATGATGGTGCCGCAACAATGGATTGGATGGAGCAGGAACAAGAAAGGGGTATTACCATCACATCTGCCGCAACTACTTGCATATGGAATTTTCCAAGTGATCAAGGAAAACCATCTGAAAATTCTAATCCATATCAATTTAATATAATTGATACTCCAGGCCATGTAGATTTTACAGTTGAAGTAAATAGGTCTCTTCGTGTTTTAGATGGACTAGTTTTTTTATTTTCAGCTGTCGATGGCGTTGAACCTCAATCTGAAACTAATTGGAGATTGGCTGATAATTATAAGGTTCCTAGAATAGGTTTTGTAAATAAAATGGATCGACAAGGTGCAAATTTTTTAAACGTTGGAAATCAAGTAAAGGAGATGTTAAAATCTAATGCAGTTCCAATTGTACTTAATATAGGTGAAGAAGAAGATTTTAAAGGCATTGTTGATTTAGTTACAAACAAAGCAATTGTTTGGCATGAGGAAAATTATGGATCTACTTTTGACGAGGTACCTATTCCTGAAAATATGCTTGAAGATGTAAAAAAATATAGAGCTGAGTTAATTGAGGCAGTTGCTGAGTATGATGATAATTTACTTGAAAAGTTTTTTGATGATCCTGATTCGATAAGCCCTGATGAGATACACTCAGCCTTAAGAGCTGCTACTCAGGATATGAGTATTATTCCTATGATATGTGGTTCATCATTTAAGAATAAAGGTGTACAATTTTTATTGGATGCTGTTTGTAGATATTTACCGTCACCTGAAGATAAAAAGGCTATTACTGGAATCAACCCTAGGGATAATAATGAAATTCAGAGAAAACCAAATGTCAATGAACCTTTTTCTGCTTTAGCCTTTAAGATTGCAACTGATCCTTTTGTTGGAAGGCTTGCGTTTTTTAGAGTATATTCTGGAAAACTTGATGCAGGTTCGTATGTTTTAAATAATAGAACAGAAAATAAGGAAAGAATATCTAGAATTTATCAAATGCACTCTAATAAACAAAACTCTATAAGTGTTATAGAAGCCGGTGATATAGGAGCAGGTGTTGGGTTTAAGGATATCAAAACTGGAGATACCTTGTCTAGTGAAAATTCACCTATTGTTTTAGAAAGTATGGATTTTCCAGATCCTGTGATTGGAATAGCTGTTGAACCAAAAACTAAAGCAGACATTGATAAATTAGGTATGTCATTGGCCAAACTATCAGAAGAAGACCCTACATTTCAAGTTAAAACAGATGAAGCCTCAGGTCAAACTATTATTTCTGGAATGGGAGAACTTCATTTAGATATAATTATTGATAGATTAAAGAGAGAATTTAAAGTTGAAGTAAATCAAGGAAAACCTCAAGTAGAATATAAGGAATCGATAACTCAATTAGCTGAACATAGAGAAGTTTACAAAAAGCAAACTGGTGGTAGAGGTAAATTTGCAGATATAATTTTTACAATAGAACCTTCAGATCAAGACAAATCTGGATTAGAGTTTGTTAATATGATTAAAGGAGGTAATGTTCCTAAAGAATATATTCCATCTGTTGAAAAAGGGTTTAGAGAAGCAATGAAAAGTGGACCTTTGGCTGGATTTGAAATTGATTCAATGAAAGTTACACTTAAAGATGGATCATTTCACCCAGTTGATTCTGATTCATTATCATTTGAATTGGCTGCTAAATTAGGGTTTAAAGAATCAGCAAAAGCTGCAAAAGCTGTAATTATGGAACCAATAATGAAGTTAGAAGTTTTAACACCAGAAGAAAACATGGGAGATATTGTTGGGGATTTAAATAGAAGAAGAGGCCAAGTAAATTCTATGGATGATAGAGCTGGATCTAAAGTTGTTAAAGCTGAGGTCCCACTTTCAGAAATGTTTGGTTATGTAACATCCTTAAGAACTTTATCTTCAGGAAGAGCAACTTCTACTATGGAATTTGATCACTATGCAGAAACACCAGCTAATATTTCTGAAGAAGTAATTTCGGAAATTCAAGGTAAAAAAGAATAATTATTAAAATGAGTCAAAAAATTAGAATAAAGTTAAAGTCTTATGATCACAATTTAGTTGATAAATCTGCTGACAAGATTGTTAAGACTGTTAAAACTACAGGAGCAATAGTAACAGGACCAATTCCTTTGCCTACAAGAAAAAAAATATTTACTGTATTACGTTCACCTCATGTTAATAAGAAATCTAGAGAACAGTTTAAGTTGTGTTCATATAAAAGACTTATGGATATTTATAGTTCTTCATCAAAGACGGTGGATGCCTTGATGAAACTAGAATTACCAAGTGGAGTAGAAGTTGAAATAAAAGTATAAATTATAAACATGTCTGGTTTAATTGGAAAAAAAATTGGTATGACAAGTCTATTTGACAAAATAGGGAAAAATATCCCTTGTACTGTTATAGAATTAGGACCATGTATAGTTTCTCAAATTAAAACTAAAGAAAAAGATGGTTATAATTCATACCAATTATCATATCATGATAAGTCTGATAAACATTCGGTTAAATCTGAGAAAGGTCACTTTAAAAAAGCAAACACGTTTCCTAAGAAAAAAATAATAGAATTTAAAGATTTTGAAGAGGATTTAAAATTAGGAGATTCACTAACAGTAAATCATTTTGTTGAGGGAGAGTTTGTAGATGTATCAGGTGTTTCAAAGGGCAAAGGGTTTCAAGGTGTTGTTAAAAGACATGGATTCGCAGGTGTAGGACAATCAACTCATGGTCAGCATAACCGATTAAGAGCGCCTGGTTCAATTGGAGCGGCTTCCTATCCAGCCAGAGTTTTTAAAGGCATGAAAATGGCAGGTCAAATGGGAAATAAGAAGGTGAAAATTCAAAATTTAAAAGTTTTAAAAGTTATACCTGAAAAGAATCTAATTGTTGTTAAAGGTGCTGTGCCAGGTCATAATAATTCTTTTGTAATAGTTCAGAAATAATGAAGTTAGAAGTATATAACATTAAAGGAAAGGAACTTGGTAGAAAAATAGATCTTGATAAATCAGTTTTTCAAATTGATCCAAGTCATCATGCTATATATTTAGATGTTAAGCAGCATCTTGCTAATAAAAGACAAGGTACAAATAGTACAAAACAAAGAAGTTTTATAAAAGGAAGTACACGAAAAATAAAAAAACAAAAGGGAACTGGTACTGCTAGAGCTGGTAATATTAAAAATCCAATATTTAGAGGAGGAGGTAGAGTTTTTGGTCCTTTGCCTAGAGATTATAAGCAGAAAGTTAATAAGAAAGTAAAGAATTTAGCTAGAAAGTCAGCATTAAGCATTAAGGCAAAAGAAAATGCCATAAAAGTTTTAGATAAGTTTGATTTAAAGAAACCTCAAACTAAAGATTTTTTAAAGATTTTAAAAGATTTTGGTTTCAATGATAAAAAATCTTTGGTAGTATTAGGGGAGTCTAATAAAAATGTATATTTGTCATCTCGAAATTTAAAAAACTCTAAAGTTGTAATCGTCTCTGAATTAAATACTTATAGCATTTCAAATGCTTCAAATTTAATTTTTGATGAAAAAGCAGTATTAGGAATAGTAAATGTTTTAAAAAAATAATTGTGGGAATATTGATAAGACCTATTGTTACAGAAAAAGCCAGTTCTGCTAGTGAGCTAGAAAACAGATATAGTTTTGAAGTAAAAACTGGTGCTAATAAAGTTGAAATTAAAAAAGCTGTTGAGGATTTTTATGGAGTAACAGTTAAAAAAGTAAGGACTTTAAATTATAAACCTAAATATAAAACAAAATATACAAAAACAGGAGTTCAGTTCAGTAAAACTAATTTAGTTAAAAAGGCTATTGTTAGTGTTTCTGAAGGGGATACTATCGATTTTTATGAAAATCAATAATTTTTATTATGTCAGTTAGAAAATTAAAACCAGTAACGCCAGCCCAGAGATTTAGAGTGGTCAATGGTTTTGATTCATTGACTAAATCGAAACCTGAGAAAAGTTTATTGATTCCTAATAATTCTTCAGGTGGAAGAAATAATAAAGGAAAAATGACTGTTCCTCATAGAGGTGGAGGTCATAAAAGAAGGTACAGGATAATTGATTTTAAAAGAAATAAGTTTGACGTGTTTGGAACTGTAAAAACGATTGAGTATGATCCTAACAGATCCTCTTTTATAGCTTTAGTGGAATATAAAGATGGAGAAAAAAGATATATAATTGCTCAAAATGGTCTAAAGATTGGTCAAAAGGTTATATCAGGTAAAAAAGCAACTCCTGAAATTGGAAATTCTTTATACTTATCAGAAATACCTCTAGGAACAATTATTTCTTGTATTGAATTAAATCCAAATAAAGGAGCTTCTTTAGCTAGAAGTGCTGGTACATTTGCTCAATTAATGGCTAAAGATGGTAAGTTTGGTACCATTAAATTACCTTCTGGAGAAACTAGAATGGTTTTATTGTCATGTATGGCAACTATAGGAGCTGTTTCAAATTCTGATCATCAACTTATTATTTCAGGTAAAGCTGGTAGATCAAGATGGTTGGGTAATCGCCCCAGAACTAGACCTGTAGCTATGAATCCAGTTGATCATCCAATGGGAGGTGGTGAAGGAAGGGCTTCTGGAGGGCACCCAAGATCTAAAAAAGGTATACCCGCAAAGGGTTATAAAACTAGATCAAAATCAAAATTTAGCGATAAATTTATAATCGAGCGTAGAAAAAAATAGTAATTATGTCAAGATCATTAAAAAAAGGTCCATATGTTCATCATAGTCTAGAAAAAAAATTGATGAAAAATATTGAAGAAAAGAAAAAGACTGTTATTAAAACATGGTCCAGGGCCTCTATGATTACTCCAGATTTTGTTGGACAAACTATTGGAGTACATAATGGAAAAACTTTTATACCAGTTTATATAACTGAAAACATGGTTGGACATAAACTAGGAGAATTTTCTCCGACAAGATCATTTAGAGGTCATGCTGGGGCAAAAAACAAAGGCAATAAATAATTAAAATGGGAAATAGAAAAAAGATTTCTGCAGAAAAATTGAAAGAAGCAAAAAAAAATATTGTTTTTGCAAAGCTAAATAATTGCTCTATTTCTCCAAGAAAAATGAGACTTGTAGCAGATCAATTAAGAGGCCATAAAATTGACAAAGCAATTTCAATTTTAAAGTTTAGCCCAAAAGAAGCTTCTATAAAATTAGAAAAGCTTTTATTATCTGCTATTTCTAATTGGCAAGCTAAAAATGAATCAGAAGATATTGAAAAAGCTGGATTGTTGATTAAAGAAATTAGAGTTGATAGTGCCGGTATGTTAAAAAGATTAAGGACAGCTCCTCAAGGAAGAGCTCATAGAATAAGAAAACGATCTAATCATGTTACAATTGTATTAGAATCAAAACAATTAGAATTAAATTAATATGGGGCAAAAGACAAATCCAATAGGAAATCGTTTAGGTATTATTAGAGGCTGGGATTCTAATTGGTACGGTGGTAAGAATTATGGTGATAAAATTTTAGAAGATAACAAAATAAGAAAGTATATTCATGCTAGATTAGCTAAAGCAAGTGTTTCAAATGTAATTATTGAAAGAACTTTAAAAATTATAACAGTTACAATTACAACTTCTCGACCTGGAATTATAATTGGAAAAGCTGGTCAAGAAGTAGATAAGTTAAAAGAAGAATTAAAAAAAATAACCTCAAAAGATATACAGATCAATATTTTTGAAATTAAAAGACCTGAACTTGATGCTTTTTTGGTTGGTTCAAGTATAGCTCGTCAAATTGAAAGTAGAATATCATACAGAAGAGCTATAAAAATGGCTATTGCTGCATCTATGCGAATGAACTCTGAAGGAATTAAAATCAAAATTTCTGGTAGATTAAATGGCGCAGAAATGGCAAGATCTGAAAGTTATAAAGAAGGAAGAATACCATTGTCAACATTTAGAGCAGATATTGATTACGCGATGGTCGAAGCTCATACAACATACGGTAGACTTGGAATTAAAGTTTGGATAATGAAAGGGGAGGTTTTTGGAAAAAGAGAGTTATCACCTTTAGTGGGTATGTCAAAAAAAACCAACATTAATAATAAATTTTCAAAACAAAATAACAGACAGAGTAAAAGAAATTAAATAGGTACTTATAAATCAAAATTAATGTTACAGCCAAAAAAAACTAAATATAGAAAAACACAAAAGGGAAGAATGAAAGGTTTGTCTCATCGTGGGTTTAGATTATCTAATGGTATGTTTGGAATCAAAGCTTTAGACTCTGTTTTTTTGACTTCCAGACAGATAGAGGCTGCGAGAGTTGCTGCTACAAGATATATGAAAAGGGAAGGTCAGCTATGGATAAAAGTTTTTCCAGATAAGCCAATTACAAAAAAACCCTTAGAAGTTAGAATGGGAAAAGGAAAAGGGGCTCCGGAATATTTTGTTGCTGTTGCAAAAGCTGGAAGAATTTTATTTGAAGTTTCAGGAGTTTCTTTTGATGTTGCAAAAGAAGCTTTACGTTTAGCTGCGCAGAAACTTCCTGTAAAAACAAAATTTATAATTGCTAGAGATTTTGAAAATTGAATTATTATGAAACAAAATGAAATAAAAAAAATGTCAAAAGAAGACATAGTAGAAAAATTAAAAGAATTTGAAAATTCTTTAAAGGATTTAAAAATGAAACATTCAATTTCACCTCTAGAAAACCCTTTGGAAATAAAAAAAATTAGAAGGACAATTGCCCGATTAAAAACTTTTGAATCAAACCAATAATTATAAATTATGGAACAAAGAAATTTAAGAAAAGAAAGAATTGGGATTGTAACTAGTAATAAGATGGAAAAGTCAATAGTTGTTTCAGAAGTTAAAAGAATAAAACATCCAATGTATGGTAAATTTGTTTTAAGAACAAAAAAGTATGTTGCGCATGACGAAAAAAATGACTGTAATATTGGAGATACTGTTAAAATAATGGAGACAAAACCTATAAGTAAATCTAAATGTTGGAGAATAATAGAGATAATAGAAAGAGCTAAATAATTATGATACAACAAGAATCAAGAATCAAAGTTGCTGATAATACTGGAGCTAAAGAAGTATTAACTATTAGGGTATTAGGAGGAACAAAGAAGAGATATGCATCACTTGGAGATAAAATAGTTGTATCAGTTAAAGAAGCATCTCCTGCAAGTACTGTAAAAAAAGGTCAGGTTTCAACAGCAGTTGTTGTAAGAACTAATAAAGAAGTTAGAAGACCTGATGGGTCTTATATAAGATTTGATGAAAATGCATGTGTTTTATTGAATTCTACTGGAGAAATGATAGGAACTAGAGTTTTTGGCCCCGTTGCAAGAGAGTTAAGAAACAAGCAGTTTATGAAAATAGTTTCTTTAGCTCCTGAAGTTTTATAAATTATTTTATATGTTAAAGAAAATTAAGATAAAAAAAGGAGATTTGGTTAAAGTTATTTCAGGAGAACATAAAGGATCTGATGGCTCTGTTATAAAAATTATGAAAGGATCAAATAAAATAATTATTGAAGGAATAAATATTGTAAAAAAACATAAAAAACCCGACTCAAATAATCCTCAAGGAGGAATAGTTGAAAATGAAGCCCCAATAGATATTTCTAATGTTAGTTTAGTTACATCTGATGGAAAACCAACAAGGGTAGGCTTTAGATTTGAAGATGGAATTAAGGTTAGATTTTCTAAAAAAACTGATGAATTAATTTAGTTATGACTTATATACCAAGATTAAAAAAAGATTATAATGAAAGAGTGATAGGTGAACTTAAAAAAGAGTTTTCCTACAAAAGTGTTATGCAAGTTCCTAAAATTATAAAAATAGTTGTTAGCAAAGGGGTTGGAGCTGCTGTTGGAGATAAAAAACTAGTTGAACATGCTATAGATGAGCTGACTTTAATAACTGGCCAAAAAGCAATAGCAACTCTCTCAAAAAAAGATATAGCTTCTTTTAAGTTAAGGAAAGGAATGCCTATAGGAGCAAAAGTTACTTTAAGAGGCGAAAAAATGTATGAGTTTCTTGATAGATTAATTACTGCTGCTCTTCCAAGAGTTAGAGATTTTCAAGGATTAAAAGTCAAAGGGTTTGATGGAAGAGGAAATTATACTTTAGGGGTTTCTGAACAAATAATTTTTCCTGAAATAGATATTGATAAAGTAAATAAGATTTCAGGAATGGATATAACTATTGTAACATCATCAAATTCTGATCAAGAAGCAAAATCTCTTTTAAAAGAAATAGGTTTGCCTTTTAAGAATAAAGAGGTGAATTTAAAAGAAGATCAAGTCAATTCTTTTAATAAAAAGAATATGAATATTGATAAATTAGAATCTTCAGATGAAGTTAAATTAGACGAAGCTCCAAAAGGGGAAGTTAAATCAGAGGAAGCTCCAAAAG
>CETH01146434.1_pt1 | contig 25155 bp, 15 predicted proteins | sample 361461 | NCBI WGS metagenome assembly CETH01 (sample SAMEA2622695, study PRJEB7988) | marine metagenome | isolation source: saline water (ENVO:00002010), including
TCATTGCCGCTAGTGTAGCGACGTTTGTGGCCGCTGTACCGTCAGCGTTGGCGGTCCCGAAGTTTCCTGCCCTCTTGTCGGCGGTTGCGTATGGGCCGCATCCGTCATAGTCTGCGCCTGCGTCATCTGGTCCGTGGTAGAATGCCCATCCTTCGTCCCATGCGTGCTGGGCGTCGTCTGGGCCCCAGTTTCCAGCCTCTGCCTTGATTATGGCGGCATTGAGCTCGTGAATCGCATATGCGGTCATGACACCGTTCTGGATTCCCTTCTCTGTGGCCTGGTCCCTTACGGTGTCGGACTCGCCGGCGAATGCGCCGGTCCCGTCTATAGCCGCAGACACGAAGTCGTTCCACGAACCGTCGGCACCATAGTATGCGTCGTAGGCGTGGTTCTTACCAGATGCATCTGCGAATCCCATTAGGGTCCTGTAGGATCCATCGGACTTCTCTGCATGCTCTCCGTTCTCGTAGATTTCCTTCACGCCGTCCCAGTCGTATGCTCCTGATAGGTCCTTGATGTCACAGACATCACCCATCAGCATTCGGTGGTTGTCGACGTTGGAGGCGTAATCGTAGCCGCCATCGGAGCCATCTAGCTCAACGCCGTCGTCGTCTCCAGTGCAGCCAGCCAAGGCGCTGCAAAGGAACATCATAGTCATCATTGCTGTTGTCAGTTTTAGGTTCATGTTATCCTCAATTCGGGGGCGGGACAGAAGTTGCTTATGATGTTTAGGGCACCCTAAACTCTGTTTATTCAGGCGATAAGGTCATGGGACTGAGGCTCCCAAGATACCTCATGGAAGCGCATATGCGAGCGACGGTTGCCTCCATCGTAATAGTGCTCTTAATGACATTCACATATATCCCTATTCATGACACTGGAAGCCAACTAAGTGATGATCCAAATAGGATGAATCAGTTAGGTGGAGGCGGAAGTCTGGAGGAGCAATGTGGGTCAATTACCTTCGAGAACATGTTTGAGTATTCAGCGGCAACTTTCGATGTGATAATTGAAGATGGCTGGGAATCTGCGGAAGTAAGGGCTGTTGCTTGGGTGAATCACACTCTGGCCGATGACCTCCGAGTGACGATGGATGAATTCATGGAGCTTATTGACCCGAACAAGGGGGGGGACGAGTGGTTCTCGACCGATGAGAGGGAGTTCTTCCGAGCCCTAGCGAGTCAGTGCATAGAGCACACCCTGACTAGAATTGGACTCAGAGACGGGCCCGCCCATAGGGGAGGCGTTGGAATCGATTGGAAAAACACGAGCTGGGAGGAGGATGGAGTGATGATCGAGGAATTCAACATCGTCCCACCCAGGCACTCCCAGATAAGGGGTTGCTCTTCGTCCATTGGAGGCGATTGCGAGGAGGTCCCAGTTATCCCAGATGGAGACAGGGACTGCGATACGTCAATCCACTCTTCTGACAACGTGGATGAGTGCCGGGTTCAGCTTTGGCTTAATGCAACCATGGCGATACCGGGAGTATCGAACCCCGATAGTTTCACTTTAGCATTCAACGCGTCGAACATGTCAGGGGCACGTCTGGACTTCAAATTCCCAATTGACGAGGGGCTCCGTCTCGACATGTGGGACGAGTGCGAGGGCAGGGACGTAGGCCTCAATGAGTCGACTGCAGGAGGTCATGCCCCAGTCAGGGGCGGTTGCATAGGGGATGGTTCCTCAAGCTTCGAGCTTGTTACCAACGAAGATGAGAGTCTTACACTGAAGCTCAGTCCGAATGGGTGGAGCGAGGACTGGCCCGAGGGTGAAGACCTGTTCTTTGACTTCACGACCCAGCCCGTTCCAGTGGACGACCCGCCAGAATGGACTTCAACTGCGCCGGCGGATGGATCATGGTTCCCTTCCCCTCACCCGGGGCTATCCACATGGGTGGATTGGTCTTCGATCTCTACGTGGTTCACCGATGAGTCTGGAGTTTCCTCATTGGATATCCGATGCACGGCTGACACTTCATTGGAATTAACCGAAGGGAATGATAGGTCTTTTATTGCACTTATTCCATCTAGCGAGGCACAAGAAGTTACGTGCGAAGCCGTCGACTCCGCGATGCAATCATCGGGAAACAGAACTTGGCACCTTGGGGTACCTTTCACGGTTTCAACTAGCTCGGAGAAACTTTCGGACCCCCATCCGATAACCCTGACTCCGAACAGTGAATGGCCAGAGCTAGAAGTGGTTGTCTCACTATTGCAGGAAGGCTCTTCACAGAGCTCTGAAGTTACTTCGCTATCGGGAGAGACGACCATCATGACTCCCAGCTCTGACATGATACCAGGAGTTGTTTTGGTCGCTATCTCAGCCCAGGGCGATGGCTCACACCATATGGAAGGCTCATACGATTTGGGAATTTCCAAGGAGAGTTCGCCTCCTCTTTTATCGATATCGGACTCTAGCTGGGATGGTTCGAAGTGGTCGATGCAGGGGCAATTCAGCGACCCGGATGGAGAGTCTGTCTCATTCACGATGAGGGTTGACGGGTCTGCGGCAGGTTCGGTCAGTGTTTCGGGGAATTCTTGGTCGACCCCCATGATTGATTTCTCCCTTTGGGATGAAGGCACACACGTAGTAGAGGTGGAGGGGTGCGATGTGTCAGACAAATGCTCCGTCATCTCAAAGGTAGTGGATAATTCCGCACTGTTTCAAGAACCGGAGCCGGTTCCAAATGAACCCATAGAAGAAACGGAGGCTTCCCTCCCCTCACCGGGAATTTGGGTTACTGTCGTTTCAGCGTTATCTGCACTCATCTATGGAAGAAGGGGTGACTGAATTTGGCTTTCTCCGGCAGGGTCACAGAGATCTCACACGCAGGAGGCCTGTTGGCCTCATTCGAAGGTAGGTCACCGAATCTCGGTGATACGATTAGAGTCAGCGGGGGCAAGGTTCTCGGAAGGGTCGACAGCGTCATTGGGCCAGTAGATTCCGGGCTAGTTCACATACACCCAATATTCGACGGGGTTGATTCCAAGAGAGCCATAGGTTCGCCTGTTGAAGTAGCGCCCAGGGGCCGTTCAAACGGCCGCAGACATCAGTCCGGAAAGAAAAGAGGAGGCCCAAGAGGGAAGGGTCCAAGACGGGAAGGACAGAGGAGTACGGGCCCCAAGAAATGGGAGCGCAGCAGGAAGACCAGGGGGGGCAATAGGGGGCACAACAAGGGCCGTGGCAGAGGGAGCGGGGCTAGGAAAGGTCACTCAAGAGGTCGTGGGAGAAGATAGCGTGAGGGGTTTTCATGGGGAATCCGGGACATAGGCTGGGCGCCTCAGGAACTAATCTTGAGAACACAATTGAGGGTTTAAGGAGGTCGCTGGATGTTTCATCCGATCCCAAATTCAAGTATTGGGAATTTGACATTAGAGAATCTTCTGATGGGGTTCTTTTCGTTTTCCATGATGACACCATAGACTCTGGCGATTCGAAGTTTGAGACTTCCAGAATGAAATTCGCCAAGATTTTCGAAGCAGGAATGGAGCTTGGAATTCGCATACCGACCTTTAAGGAAGTGATATTGGAACTAGAGGACAGAGAAGAGTCTGTTATGGTGGAGATTAAACATATTCTCACTGACGGTGCTAGAAGAGAAGTGATCGATTCACTCTCGTCCAGGGAAAGGTGGAAAGTTATGGCGACCCCGGAAAGATTCGAGAAGATCTTCCCGCCAGAAACGAGGGAGGAGTGGGAGAAAGCATTCGGAATAGCAGGGGTGGAGTTAGTTAGAGTTGGGAGACACAGAGTCGACTTGTTCAAATCTTCTAAATCGCCGATTAGATGGTTTCTTGCCAGACGTAAATGGTTATTCGGACTTTAGGAACGGTTTACCGTTTTCCTACAGGCCCAATAAATTTTTTTAGGCCACCCTAAATTTTATGTTTGGACTATTGTTCGACGTGGTCATGAAGCGTGCAGAGATTACTGATTGGGCAATGGCGAACAAGGCATTTCTAATGGCCGGGATAGTGGTATCGGCCGCTGTCCTATACCTGATATTCGATGTGAACTATGACCAGTGTGAGGATGATGAAAATTGCATCACAATAGCTTTCCAAGTACAGGACACGTATCTGATTTGGGACAAGAATCCTCAGCACCTTGCTGACAAAATGAGCTCTCTGACGGGAATGGAGGTTGAGATTTATCCAGTTACTAACTCAGGTGGCACCATTGAGGCGATTGACAAAGGAAACGCCGATATCGGATTTGTAGATGGTGCTGCGGCGTGGCTGGCATGGGAGGTTTACGACCTAGACGTTCTCGCAGCAGAATGGAAGTCTGATGGAAGGACTTACTACAATGCTGCTGCTTGGGTGAAGGCTGATTCGGAGATAGCCGCCGCACACCTTGATGATGATCCTGACACAGACCCATTTGCACTAATGGAGGGCAAGAAATCTTGTCACACTGGCTGGCTGAAGAGCGCTGGTATGCTTATACCAATGGGATACCTGATCGGCAATGGCTATGCTGAAGTAGTCGGCGACCCAGAAGAGATTGAGTCCCTGAGGGACACGGTTACCAACTTCTTCCACGAGGACTCCAGTATTCCCGAGGGAGGTACTCAATACTCAGGATACAAGGGAGCGATGAAGTGCATGATGACCGGTCATGGAGATGTTGCATTGACTAAGGATACTGCTTACGGCCTGTATTGTGACGAGAATGATGACGGGATTGCGGATGGCGATGATTGGTGCATGGATCTCGAAGATTTGGTCATGCTTCCTTCATTCGGACAGGCGCCTAGTCACCCAGCTCTTTACAATCCCGACAACATGGATGCCGAGACTATAGTCATAATACAAGACGCGCTGGTCGCGCTTAATGATGATGCTGAGGGGAGAGAGATTCTGAGTGACTTGCTGAACACCGATGGAATGGTGGCCACTAGTGCAGACGAGCACCTAGGTACATATGGAGCGGCGGTTTCGAACGTTCCAGGCATTCAGGCCTATTTCTCATAAATTGCAAAGGGGTTCTGATGAGGGTTCTTCCAATTGTATTGGTGGTGCTGCTCTCAACATTTCCAGTCGGCTGCCTCTCGGATGACTCAGATAATGGGTTTGAGTGGCCGGACCCCAGTGAAAATGAGTGTAATTTGGACAGGGGTGCGCTCCAAAATCTCGCGGACCTCAGAGAGGAAGGCGAGCTCGGCGATTCAGTGAGTTTGGATTGCGACGTATTCATAGAGGGATTCGATACACCTCATCATTCCCTGATCAATCCATCAAATGGGGACCTTTGGATAGTTTACCTGAGTGGCTTCATCAAGTCATGGAATGGGTACTATCTTGAGGACGTGGCTGACCTGAGTAGCCTAGTTAGCAGATGCCACATGGAGCAGGGGCTTCTCGGCCTCACATTCACGGATGATCCGCATATGGTGCTGCTCTCTTATGTTGAAGACGGAGTTTGCGAGGGAGAAAATCAATCTGATTTGATTCTTTCATACGCCACTGTTGGTGAAGATAATTCTAAGATTGACGTGGAGAATATCACAGTACTGAAGAGGGTCGAACAACCATTCAGGAATCACAACGGAGGATTCCTATTGCATGCGGGCGATGGGAGTTTTCTCTGGGGGATAGGAGATGGCGGGAGTGCTAACGACCCCGAGTCGAACGGACAGGACAGTTCCACTGAGTTAGGGACTATTCTATTTTTCAAGTTGGAGAACGGAGAGGTAGTGCCTGCAATCAATGACTCTTCGGAAAATCCATTAATCCTGCACCATGGACTTAGAAACCCATGGCGTTTTGATCTGGATGCTGAGGGAAGGCTCTGGATAGCAGACGTTGGACAGAATTGCTGGGAGGAAGTCAATCTCGTTACTATTGACGAGAAAGCCAATTTGGGATGGGCGGAAAGGGAGGGGTTCCATGCCTTCGAGGGAGCCAGTTGCTCCGAATTTCTGGAGGAGTCTGATTCAAGTTATGTTGACCCCGTACTTGCCTACCCACACCAAAACGGAAACTGCTCAATTACCGGGGGTTACTGGATGGACTGGGGGCCGGAGGTGCTCCAGCAAGGGTACCTGTATGGAGACTTCTGCACGGGTGCAATATGGCACCTGAGGTCGAGCCATGAGGGGCAAATTTGGGAGGAGACACTGGTGGGCTACAGCGGAGGAATGATTGTTGGCTTTGGAGAGGGGGCGGAAGGTGAGTTGCTAGTATTCCATTGGACGGGAGAGATTCTCAGAATAAGTTGATTCGGGAATTTTTCTAACTTATTCTTGCGCATCCTTCAAGCCAACTAGCGTACCGGGATATTCATGGCCAAGAACGCGGGAACACTCTGGCTGGATGCAATAGAGGCGGAGGAAACCGGCGACAGGGAGAGGGCTCTAGAGCTAAGTCGGGATGTTGTGAACATTGATCCGACTCATTCCGATGCATGGATGATGATAGCTAGGATGGAGTTACCGGCAGTCTCCCGGGGGAGGCAAGAGATGCCTAATCTAAACCAGACCTCGAAATCGATGAGCGCCCTCATGAAAGTTTCCCAGTTGGACCCCGACAATAGAAGAGCATGGGACCTTGGAGGAACATTGATGGTAGATCATCTCGGAATGCTCCAGGATGCACTGGGTTGGTGGGAGAGGAGGCGTGATGTCGAGCCAGCAGAGACAACCCCCCTTATCGAGCAGATAGCCATACTAACCAGGATGGGTTACTACGAGGAGTGTGCAGACCTTCTAGAGGAGTTGTTTTCTCCCGAAATGGATGCTGTTGATGGGGGAAATAGAGTCAGGATGGAGAGGGTGAGCCAGACGGTCGCCCGAGCAACAAAATTGGAATCAGATGAGATTTTCAAGCCACAACAGCCCAAGCATCCACGTTGGTCGAAAGTAGAGATGCTAAAGGACAAGAAGCCGGTTTCTGAGACTCTTTGGCTATTCCTGTTCGTTGCACCATTATCATTCTTCATCGGTGTGGTCGGCATGATGGCGTTTGGGAACTCAACATGGGGGTTCGCGATAGTTTTCCTAATTCTCCTATCCTCCATCATTCTGATTAGTCGTCTTACCATGGGCATGCTACAGAGGGTGAATAGGCATGCTTTAGACTTGGAAAGGGCCATTGACTTCGAAACTTCGACTGGTAAGGTGTGCATACCCCCTATGATCAGGAGCAGCAAGCTTTACTCATCCCTGATACAGAACAAAATGCCGGCAATACAAGAAAGGATAGCGCTAATTGTCGAATCTGGCGAGAAGATGCCCTCAAAGTGGGAGTTGAAGATTCCCTGAGTTTGGCTGTCAAGTTCCAGCACTGTAGTCAGAGAGGTATTCGATCTGCTCCTCTGTGAGTTCGTCTATCTGCACACCTGATGCTTCTAGTTTCAGGGATGCTAGATCCCTATCTTGATCGGGGGATATGTCATACACTTGATTGCTGTAAGAGTCTCCCTCGGATGCCAATCTGCAAAGGGCTAGGAATTGGTTTGCGAATGACATGTCCATGACCTCACTTGGGTGTCCCTCAGCAGAGGCTAGATTCACCAGCCTGCCCCTGGCAAGAAGGTGGAGGGTACGTCCGTCCCTCATCGAGAATGCCTCGTTGTTATCCCTTATCGTCCTTACTTCATCTGCCATTTCTTCAAGGTCGGAGATCCTGACCTCGCAGTCATAATGGCCGGTATTGCAGACTATCGCGCCATCTTTCATTGAGTCGAAATGCTTCGCGACTATTACGTCCTTCATTCCCGTGGCCGTGCAGAAGATGTCGCCAATCTTAGCAGCATCGTCCATTTTCATCACTCTGAAACCGTCCATCACCGCCTTGAGTGCCGGAATCGGATCAACCTCAGTAACTACCACGTTGGCCCCCATGCCCCTGGCCCTGGAGGCGAGGCCTCTGCCGCAGTGCCCATATCCAGCGACTACGAATGTCTTTCCAGCGAGTAGAACGCTGGTCGCCCTGATTATTCCGTCTAGAGTTGACTGGCCCGTCCCGTGGACGTTATCGAAGTCCCACTTGGTCTCGGCGTCATTAACTGCTATTACGGGGTAGAGTAGTTCTCCTGCTTCCGCCATGGCACGGAGCCTGTGTACCCCAGTTGTGGTTTCCTCTGTCCCACCAATTATCCCCCCTGCTATGTCGCGGAATTCGGAGTGAACTCTGTAGATCAAATCTGCGCCATCGTCCAGGGTGAGGGTTGGAGACAGTTCCAGGGTCCTGTCTATGCAGTCGTAGAACCCCTTGTTATCCTGGCCGTGCCATGCGTGAATGGAATACCCCTGCGAGGCTAGCCATGCTGCGACGTCGTCCTGCGTCGATAGGGGGTTGCAACCCGACCAAGAAATCTCGGCGCCAGCGGCGGCCAGAGTCTCAATTAGAACAGCAGTCTCCTTTGTTACGTGTAGGCATCCGGCGATCCTCTGTCCCTCCAACGGCTTTTCTTGGACTGCTTTGGCCCGTAATGCCGCCAAAGCTGGCATCCTCCCCCTGGCCCAGTCTACCTTGAGACCACCGGCTTCCGCTAGACCTATGTCGGCCACGGTGTATGGCCCAGAGGTATCCACGCCCCTTGGGGGGGACCTCAGGCTTTCAAGTTGCGTTACGCGCCGCCACCACGTTGCTGTTCGTAGTAATTGGCGTAGTATTGCTCGGCGTATTGACGGGCTTGCTGCTCATCGTATCCGGAGGCGACCATCTGCTGCACATATGCCTCGACTGGATCCATGGTTTCGACCCCTCCGAATTGTTCCACAGTGTCGCTCTCGACGCGGCCTCCGCTCCTTCCCCTCATAACCAAGGTTACGACGACTATCACAATTAGCAGGATGGTGCCTCCAATGCCGGCAAGCATGGTTGTGGATAGTCCGCCGCTCTCTCCCGTGTCATCGGGACCTTCGACAGTAGCTGGGACAAGGCTGATGTCAATGGTCTCCTCTAGGACGTACCTTGACCCGTCTCCCTCTGTTATACGCAGGTAGATAGTCGCTGCGACACCGGTGTCAATCTGGTACAGATCAGAGATGTCAAGAGTTAGTGAGAAGCTATCGCCGTCAGCAAGAGGAGTGGTTGTGTTGTACTTTCCAATAGTTCGCTGGGTGATCTTTTGGGAGGTCGAGTAGTCCAGAACTGATGGATCGAGTGTTGCCTCGATTACGACATCGCTGTTCTCTGCGCCGGAGATTAGGTTTCCAGTAATCACTACCAGATCATCTCTCTGTGAGTCGGTCGGCCTTGGAGAAGTGAACTGGGTTACTGGCGGATCGTCCCCGAAGTCCTCGCCGACCACGATGAAGTACATCCTGTGCTTCTCACTCTGTTTTCCGGCCCTGTCATAGACAATCAGTTCAACCCTTATCTCATTCTCAAGGGAGGCGTCTGGGCTGCTTGTGAGGTTCCTGAATGTGTATGTCCATTCATCTGTGACAGCAGCCGGAATCTGAAACTCGTGTCCCTCCAGAGTGGGGCTTGAGCTGTCCCACGGGTAGTCGAAGAATACTTTCCACTCGAATAGTTCGATACCGGACTCACCCTCCGGAGCGTCTGGATCCGAGCTGTTCTCCGCTGTGAAGGACAGGCTGATGTCACCAGTGTCCGTTAGCCTGACTCTGTATATCGGCCAGTCCACACCTGCGACGGTCTTTGATCCGTCCAACTCCAAGTACTCCGAAAGTGCGGGATTGGAGATAATGCTTGCAGACGCCAGGGGCCTGAACTCGTCGGCCAGAGTATCATCAGTTACTAGCCTGATGTAGGTAATCCTGGTGTGTCCCTCCTCATCGTGAAGGTACAGGGTCAGCAGCCACTCGGCGCCGATTCTGCAGCCTGTTGAAGATGTCGTGTTTCCGACACAGAAAGAGCCCAGGGTAGGTATCTCGGGCATCAATTGCTGAGTGTGGCTAACCTCGCCAGCGTCTATGACCGAGCCATCCCATCCAGTTACAGAGTCATTGTTTCCAGAAGTCAGGGTCCAATCAGCCATCACTCCCTCTACAGTAGTTACGTAGTCGAATTCTAGGTCCGAATTGCTCTTGATGTACATCGTTGCATACGCGCCGGTAATGGTGTCGATAGCTGGAGCCTCGCCGTTGATTGTCAGATCATAGCCCTCACCGGCTATTCCGAAGTCTGATGGGTATGGTGTGAGCCTGTAATCTAGTAGATTGGAAAGAAGTGGGATTTGCTCCCCTCCGAATGCCTGTGAGACGCTTGGGTTTTCTACGTCAATTGTGGTTACTATCATTCCTCCAGCTCCGCGATTGCAAATTGAGAGCAGTGATTGGCTATCGTACGTGTTGTCTCGTATCAGGGTGTGGAATGTGCCCATTGGATCACTGATTCGCCCTCCGCAGACCTGTGGTATCTGGGTGCCTTGGACCTGAGCTGTGTCGAGTCCCGATAGGGCAACATGTGATCCTCCGTTAATTGCGCTGAAGGCTGATGGGTCGACGTTTCTCAACAGAGGGTGGTACTGGTCCACTATGGTTATGCTGTCACTATGGATTCGATTGTCAACTGTGAAGTTGACCTGGTTCCTCATTGCGATGTCCATTCCGAATGGTAGGTTGCTTGGCTGGTACGCGTCCCTGTACGGACCAAGGTGTATTTGGGCCGTTCCTCCATTGATCATGTAAGCCTCGAGGGTCTCTGAAACGGACAGGCCATCTGACTCACGTGTCTCGGAGAGCTTCTCGTAGTAGTCCCCGTAGTACACGTTGTAGTCCGTCTGCCATGGGAGCAGGACCTTGTCATAGTGTTCAATCCAGTCCGGGGTTGCGTAAGTGTCCCAGTTTTCGAGCTTCATCTGGGTGTAGGTCATACCCATGGATTCCAGGTCCGCCTTTACCCTCTGAAGCCTGTTCTGATCAGTTGGATTTGAAAGTACGGCGACATCGATCTGGTCGTGGAATGTTATGATGAAAAAGCGTATGTTGCCGGATGGCTCTATCGTTCCGTCTTCCTTAGTGACTTCAGCGGAGAAGCTGATGTTGTAGGTATGGCCGTCGACCCACGAGTTATATGGCTGGCTCCAATTCGCAAATGCCCTCGCGTGCGGCTGTAGGGTGAATGGTCCGTTGTCGGCTGCATCCGTGAAAACTTCCTGGCCTGTGTCCATGTCGACTATGGACATGGAAAGGCCGTACTCGCCCTCAATTACTCCGTTGAGAAGTGGAACGGAGAAGCTGTGTGCACGAGCATCGTCAATCGGGTAGACGCACTTGTATGTGATATCCGTGACGCACTCCATTACGTCCGGCTGCATCAGAGTGATGTCAGCGCTTGCGATACTGAACATGATTGACGAGATATTGTTTGCTAGATTCACTTCATTTGCACCATACCAAGCGGTACCTACGGTTGAATTATCGAATATCGTCATGGCGTCGATCTTGTAGATTCCGCTCTGGAAGTCGTGGTTGGCGAGAGTGAATCTTGACCACTCTGAAGCATCTAGTCCGTTCACTTCCTCGACGTATTCTCCATCGAACTCGAATGTGAACTCCTCGACGCGGATGTTGTCAATTGCGAATCCAGCTAATCCAGCATTGCCGTTGATGCCATCTCCGTTGGACTGGAACCTCCACGTCAGTGTCAGCTCTGAGCCGGCAAGAGACGTGCACTCGTCGCGCCACTCTGTTGTGTCCTCGCTGGTCCTATTCTGGAGGACGATGTGCGTTAGGTCCAATGTAACCGACTTGACAATGTTCTCAGTGTCGAACCAAACGACTGAGTTCAGTCTGTCGGAGTGGTCTCCGAAGTACTCAACTTCATCATACCCATTGAGGTCGAAGTCCTCGCACCTGTGGAAGTTGGGGTCATCGGGGTTCGTGTTCTGGATACCATTCTCATTGAGATCGGTCCAGCTCCCGTAGGCCACTCCCTGGTAGAGTTCGCCGCCCTTCGACCATGAAATCTCGAGATTGGCTGCGTCTCTGATTGCAAGGATATTGCCCTGCGAGTCCTGTAGGAAGTCTCCCTCTGCGTAGTAGTCGAATGTTAGGTATGTGAAGTCAGCACCTGATGCTGCAATTGGAATCGACTCGATTGTCATAGTCTCGCTCCAGTTGTCTCCGTATCCGTCGTTAGGATGGCCGAGCCAGTACGAGTGGCTCTTGAACACGCCAACGTTCTGGGGCAACATTGAGTTCTGGCCAGACGAGTCGTCGAGCCTGCTCCCATTCTCGTTTCCGTCATCGGTCCAGATTGGATCGACTCCAGAGAAGTCCTCGATGGCCACCAAATCTGGCTCAGCGTTGTATATCATTGCCTGGACCGAGAAATCAGTAACGGTGTTGCCCCAGTTCCTGGCAACAATCTCGACGTCCCTGTTACCTGAAGCGTACCTTACTCCATTCTCCAGAGATGGCCATGGCTCCTCTGCTAGCCCTGGGTCGAACAGGTTGTTGACGGTGGTCTGGAACCTGACATCATCATTTAGATCGTCCATATTTTCGAATCCGACTGGGTTGGTCAGCTCGGTCTTAACGAAGTAAGTGGTGTTGTCAATGAATTCGGCAGTCAGAGATACGTCCTCTGAGGCTCCTGCCGCGAGATTGTTGAAGTTCAATGTCTGGCTTACAGTCTCAGTGGATCCAAAGGTCACGTCCCTCTTCCTGATAGTTATGTTGTCGAATGCAAAGCCGTCAAGGCCGCTGTCTTGGGAGGACCCAACGGGTCCGACTGAACCCATCAGCCCGGTCCTGAATCTGAATCTGATGTCAATTACCTGGCCTGCGTAAGGTGTGAGGTCAATCGATTCGGCCTCGTTCAGATCGTCCGAGGTTCCCCCTCCCTCTGTGTAATTGATCCAACCAGTGGCGGTTCCCGAGTAGAAGTTTCCATTGTACGTGTTTACCTCTGGATCGACGCCCTGAGCAAGGATTCTGAAGTACCTCTCGTTGTCCCATCCACCTGTGAAGAAGACGGATTCCCACCCGCTTCCGTCAGACCAAACCTCAATTCCACATGAGTCCTCGTATAGCCATCTTTCTACTACTGAGTACTGCTCGGCTAGGTATAGCTCGAAGAAAGAGGTGCTGCACATTAGCGAGATGTCCAGGTATGCTGCGTCGGCGCCCGTTAGGTCCACGTTCTCTAGAATTAGTGCCTCGTCCATGTTGTTGAAGTAGCCCGAGTTGCTCTCATTGGAGCCGCCATAGTCCATACCGGCCCAGTAGTAATCTGTCGGGTTGCTGTCGGCTTCGTACCAAGAGACGTTCTCAGTGGCGGCGGTCGAGTTACTCTCGATGTGCCACGAGGATGCTCCCGATTCATAGTCGCCAGTGTATGAGGTCTTGGTGAATGTGCACTGGGAGCAGTTGGATGTGTCGGAGTTGCCATCAAAATCGTTTGAATAAACGGTTGTGTCAGTGCCCCCTAGGACCTCCTTGACCTCAAGGTCGACATCTATGGATCCCGAGAGCGGGTTAAGTCCCGTGTTCTTCACGGTCACGTTTACCCATCTTGTCCCCTCTCCAAGTTGTGCCTGACCGGTAGAGGGATTGTATGATGCCGGCGCTATTGTGACGCTAGTGATCCCGAGATCCTCGTTGTCCAGAGTCAGGACTGACAGGAAGTCTCCAGCACCGGCCCATCCCTGGGTGTCCAGCCACATGGTGTTGTCGGCGAAACGATACGAGTAGTCCCTCTGGCCAATTACGATTTCGAAGGCGCTGTTGTCCCCTCCTTGTAACTGTCCTGGAATTGCCATTGTTGGTCTCCTGCCAACATCGAAGGATAGTGATGATAGGTACCCTGGCCCAGCGGGATCTGCTAGAATTATCTCCACGGTATTGATCTCTCTTAGGTTATCGAGGAGGAGGTAAGTTTGGTTCTGGGCGCTAGAGTCCTGAAGTCTTGTTAGAGTCAGCTCTGTTGGTACGAAGAAGTCGACCTCTCCATCTCTGTTGACGTCTTCAATGGTGATTGATGCGCCTTTGAAGTCGCCCAGTGTGACGTAGTTCTGTGTGTTCCACCCACTTCCACTCTTTTCCGCATACGATATGTTCCCGGTAATTCCATCGACCACAGCTATCATGTCGATCTCGTTGTCGTCGTTTGTGTCCGAGATGTCCATCCCATACATCGGGTAGTTATGCTCCGCATCCAGCTTGAATTCGTTTATGCCCTGTGCTGTCGGGGTCATTGGGTTGGGGAACTGATTCTGAAGACAGTCATACTCCAAGACTGTCATATTGTCATAATGACCAACCGAGTAACCTACTCCGGTGTTGTATGGAGGCGTCCTAAGTAGCCAGAGGTCCAAGTCCTCGCAGTCTCCGATGCTGCCCGGTAGACCACCACCCTGGACGGTCTCCCCCCAGTGGCCTAGTTTGACGTGTTGGTAGAGTCCATTTGTCAGTGGGACCGGGAGTTGCTGCTGATTCGTGATCAGGCTTGGATCGGGGCCTCTGAAAATCTGGATGTACTGGTTTGTGAATGTGGCATCTATGGTTACGAGAACGATGTCGTCGTTCCCATCGTCGTTAATGTCGCCAACATCCATCCCTATGTGATATGGATTTGAAATTGTGATCTCTGTGTCAGACCATTCGTGAACGAGATTGTCGCAGTCCCCCCAAAGAACGGTAAGATTGCCTGGCCTTACGAAAGTCTCACCGACGAATCTGATGTTCTCTTGGTAATAAATGACATCATTTTTGCCATCACCATCTATGTCGGCTATCTCTACATCTACACCATTGGCAGTATCTACGAATCCAGCCCTCTGTGAGTCGTTGTTCGAAATGAAGACGTCTTGCCTGTCTGCGAAACCACCTGAGCCGTCATTGTAGAGCGCTGTAATGTAATGTCCCATTGCACTTGCGGAAACGATGTCGTTGTCCCCGTCGCAGTCGATATCACCCACTGCAGCGTCCTGGGGGTCCCTCTGAACTGCGTATTGCGTGATGTGTGATGCACTGGCGGCGGGAGCGAATGCAGCTAATGGTGAGGCGAGTAGCAAAATCACCAGAAGCAGGGCCCTTCGGCCCTCTCTGTTTCGGTTTTGGGCGGTCTTCGAACTGAACGACATGCCCTTTGGGACATTCGGCCCTCTCTTATGCCTTGTCTAGAGGTGAGTGATGCAACCCCAAAGGGGTTGTAGTGGAAAAATGTGTAATTAATGCGATTCTAGCCAGCTAGGATTGGGTGCGTAGTGATCCTCAGCACCGCCGTGAATTCTCTCAAGTTTTCCTATTCTCCAGAGCCTATCCAGGAATGTCTTGATCTCAGTTGAATTCTTGTTTACCTTCTCACCAATAAGTTTCTCAATGTCGCTCAGGGACATCGAGGTGTGGCCATGCTCTCTCACGACCATTGTCAATACTAATTGAAGCCATGCCTCTGCAAGTGGGTCACTAGAAAGGACGTTTGATACGGGTTCCGGAGGGTCAACCTCGTCTATGAACTCGGCTAGAGCGGCCATATCTGGATCGGTCTGACTGGACATGCCAATTTCTGAGGCCCTTGCTGAGAGGTCCATGTCGCCAATCGTCCTAACCACCGAGGGTATTCTAGATGGGTCGGGAGGGGGACCAGGCAATGTGGGCTTGGTGTTCGAGGAGTCCGCAGGCCCATCTGTCGATTGATTTTCTTGGGCCGACTTGTGTGTTGATTTTCCGAGAGGCCTTGTGAATCCTATGGCGCCTTTTAGTCCCAAATCGGAACGAAGTGAGTTTACCCAATCTGCATCTCCCTGAAGAATGACTTCTATGGAGTCTTGGTGGGACCTGTAGCTGAACCTAACATTCTCGCCCTGGCCCATACAAACCCCTCCTCTCCTGTCCGGACGCTCCTCATTAACTAATTCACGCCTTTGCGAGACTCCTCAAAACCGTCTGCAATATCCCACCATTTCGGTAATATTCGACATCTACCGGCGTGTCGAGCCTGACGATTGCATCGAATTCCACCTTCTCGCCCCCTTCTCTGGTAGCTACTACGCGGATGCTAGACAGCGGCTCTAAGTCTCCGCGGGAGGGGATGTCGAATGACTCAGTTCCATCCAATCCCAGACTATCTGCGTCTTCGCCTTCTAGGAACGTGAGAGGAAGTACCCCCATGCCTACCAAGTTGGATCTGTGAATCCTCTCGAATGAGGTTGCGATTACTGCCTTGACTCCGAGCAGAAGGGTTCCCTTGGCGGCCCAATCCCTGCTACTTCCAGTGCCATACTGAGATCCGGCCAACACGACTAATGGAGTTCCTTCATCGATGTACCTTCTACTGGCCTCAAACACAGTGGTAACCTCGCCGCTAGGCAGGTGAGTGGTGTAGCCTCCCTCAGTCCCAGGGGCAAGTTGGTTCCTAATGCGGACATTGGCGAAAGTGCCCCTCATCATTACCTCGTGATTGCCCCTTCTGCTTCCGAACGAATTGAAGTCACGTGGAGAAACTCCCTTTCCTACGAGATACTGACCTGCAGGGCCTTGGTGGGGGAATGCTCCGGCGGGACTGATGTGGTCTGTAGTGACGGAGTCACCTAGCTTCAGCAGGACTCTGGCCGAGGATATCGGCTGTATCTCGCTTGGTTCAGGAGTGATTCCTTCCAAGAAACTTGGAAGTCTGACATAGGTTGATTCTTCGTCCCAAGGGTACAAGTCTGAGTCCTTGCTTGGAATTGAATCCCACCTTGGCTCCTCGAGAACATCGGAGTACCTCTCTCTGAACATCTCAGGACTGATGCAAGAGTCGACAGTGTTCCTGATTTCCTCATCACTGGGCCAGATATCTGATAGGAAAACTGGATTTCCTGATCGGTCATTACCGATTGGGTCTGATGAGAAGTCTATGTCCAATGTTCCCGAAAGTGCATAGGCCACTACCAGAGGGGGGCTTGCTAGGTAGTTTGCCAACACCTTCTGGTGGATTCTTCCCTCGAAGTTCCTATTACCGGAAAGGACACTGCCGACAACGAGATTGCTACCATCTATCGCCTCCTCTATTTCGGGATCTAGGGGGCCGGAGTTGCCAATGCAAGTCGTGCAACCATATCCTACCACACTGAAGCCCAATTCGGACAAGTCCTCAGTCAGTCCACTTGCGTCTAGGTACTCTGTGACAACTCTACTACCTGGGGCGAGGCTGGGTCTGACCCACGGCTTTATTGACAGCCCCTTCGATCTCGCCTTCTTGGCGAGCAATCCAGCGGAAACCATCACGCTAGGATTACTGGTGTTAGTGCAGCTAGTTATGGCGGCTATGACGACATCGCCATGAGATAGGCTGCACCCTCTTCCGGAAATTTCTGACCTGTCGCCGTTCCTTGATGGGTCTATGCCATGGCCCTGATGGCCGACGGGCGAATTCAGGCTTCCTCTCCAGTGGGACTTCATCTCGGAGAGGCTGACTCGGTCCTGTGGCCTTTTCGGGCCTGCCATTGATGGGACAACTGTGCCGAGATCTAGGGTAAGGCTGGAAGTGAAGGAAGGGGTAAGGGACGAGTCGGTGTGGAACATCCCCTGTGCGGAAAGGTATCTCCTCACATTTTCGACGTGCGATTCGTCCCTGCCTGAGAGTTTCATGTAGTCCAATGTTACCTGGTCCACCGGGAAGAAGCCACATGTAGCCCCATATTCTGGAGCCATGTTCGCAATTGTCGCCCTATCAGGAAGGCTCAGACTGGAGAGGCCGGGGCCGTGAAACTCAACAAAGCGCCCAACGCAACCATGCTCCCTTAGCATCTGTACTATCCTGAGGGTCAGGTCAGTGGCTGTGACGCCGGGAGGGGTTTTTCCCTTCAATTCGAAGCCTACGACCTCAGGAAGTAGCATGTATATCGGTTGACCGAGCATCACTGCCTCGGCCTCTATGCCGCCGACTCCCCATCCAAGAACCCCTAGTCCGTTGATCATTGTAGTGTGGGAATCCGTTCCGACGAGGGTGTCTGGAATCCAAATTCCACCTTCCTCCCTAGCCACGGAAGCTATCCACTCGAGGTTTATCTGATGCACTATTCCCCTACCTGGAGGCACGGCTCTGAAGCTATCGAGGCTCTGCTGACCCCACTTAAGGAACTTGTAGCGCTCCATGTTCCTATGGTACTCCATCTCGAGGTTCTTCTCACGGGCGTTGGGGAAAAGACCGGAGTAGTCGACTTGTACGGAGTGGTCCACCACGAGGTCGACTGGCACCTGTGGGTTCACTACCTTCGGATCTCCACCGAGTCCCACCATTGCATCCCTTAGAGCTGCGATGTCGACTACAGCTGGGACTCCTGTGAAGTCCTGCAGGATTACTCTACTGGGGCTGAACGGAATTTCAGCAGGCTCCATTTCAGGTGACCATGATGCTATTCTCTTCACATCGTCCTCTGTCACTAGGAAACCGTCGCACTTCCTTAGAGCGGCCTCGAGAAGGCATCTGATTGTGAAGGGCAGGGAGTCAAGTTTGCAGACGCCTTGTTCCTCCAGTACTCCTAAGTCGAAGAAGGCCCCTGACGAGCCGTCGCTTGTCTCGAAAGAAGAGCGAGCGTTGAATGGGTCGTTCGAGGACATGTGGCCACCGTCGCCCTAACCGGCAGAGGCGTAGCCAATCAACTTGACTCAGCCAAAAGAGGAGATATTCACTCGTTTAAGGTCACATGGACTAGCCTTACGTCTTCGATTGGCTTGTCGTTACCGTCTGTGGGCACTTCCGTGATTGCATCAACGTGACTCTGTCCGCTCACCACCTGTCCGAACACTGTGTGGACGCCATCGAGATGGCTTGGTGTGCTTCCAGTTGGTACGATATAGAACTGGCTTCCACCGGTATTAGCGGCCGAAGTCTTAGCCATTGCTAGCATGCCGGGAGAGTGTAGGAGTCCATTGTCGGCCTCATCTGGGATGGTCCACTCGCTCTGGTCACAGGAGCTCTGGCTGCTTGCGCTTTCCCCATTGCAGTATCCATACCAGTTAGCAGCATACCCCCCTCTCCCATCCTGACGGTCAATGTCTCCGCCCTGAATCATGAAGGGATCATACTGGGGTGTCTGGTCGTTATCCCCGATTACCCTGTGAAATGTGGTGAAGTCATATCTGAAGTTCTGCGCGTGAGTTACGAAATTCTCAACGTGGACGGGCGCTAGATCCTGGAACAGCTCGATCTCGATAGTTCCCTCGATCCTGTCCCCTGAGTCGTCGACGTAGGATACCTCCAGTGAAACTACTGGATTCTCTGCTTCCTCCTGTAACGCGTCGGAAATCAGTTTGATGGATGTGAGGATGATCATTCCTGCTACCACCATGGCCACTAGCCCCATTGGAGTGGGGTTCCCCTCGTCGAAGAATTGCATGCTGACACCGCCTGTTATCGATTTCTCGTCCATCATCGATAGCAAGGAGTTCATGTTGCGTCTGGTCTCCTTGTTCTTGGGGTCGATCTTGATTGCCCTCTTGTAGCTCTTCAATGCCTTCTGCCAGTGCCTTTTCTGCGAGGCATCGTCTTGGACCCCATGCGCGGTTCCGATATCCCCGGCTTGGCGAAGGGTCCTGACCTTCTGGCCGTCGTTCTCGCACAATGGCCAAGCCACGCGCAGTTCGGAGAGGGCCTCATCGAATTGTCCGTCTAACAACAAAGAGTCGGCTAAATCCCAAGACTTCTGCAGTTCTTCTGGTACGGGCATGGGCTCCGCGAACATGCTCACATACAAAACGACAGCGGAAATTTTAGGGACATTGCAGATGGGGTGCGTCAGGGTAACGGCTAAGACCACCCTAATAGGGCGGAGGGCTGCGAAGCCTAGGCGGGGCGGGCCGATGGGAGAAATGAGTGATGAGTCGGATCATCAATGACTTCACAATTAATGTCGCCACTGCCAATGGGACTGGCTCTCAGTCTTCCAACCTGATTATCCTCCATTCAATGTTTGAGATGGGAGTCCCTGTGAGTGGGAAGAATCTGTTCCCCAGCAATATCTCCGGCCTACCTACATGGTTCATCATTAGGGTGAGCGAAAAGGGGTACCAAGCACCCGGTGATGACACTAATTTCCAGATTCTAATGAACAAGGATACTTGGGATAATGATCTAGCATCTTTGAGTCCCGGTACCGTGATTATCTACAACGAAGACGCAAAGATGCCCGTGGAAAGGGATGACTGCGTCTGTCTCGGAATGCCCATGACCAAAATGGCCAGGGGAATTAACCCGAAGTTGGCAAGACTGATGGCCAACATGTACTACGTTGGAGGCCTAGCTCACCTTCTTGGAATCGATGAGGGAGCGATTGAGAAGGCTGTCGAACAGCAATTCAGGGGCAAGGAGAAGGCAATAGAGCTCAACAATAGGGCAATCTCTGAGGGAAGGGAGTATGCTGCCGAGAACTGGGACTTCGAATGTCAATTCGCCGTAGAGGCTCGTGACAAGCCGCCTGAGACATTCCTCATAGAAGGTAACGAGGCAGTGGCACTTGGATCAATCTACGGAGGGATAAACATGCTCTCATGGTACCCAATAACGCCTTCATCGTCCTTAGCGGAGTCGATCATCTCGTGGATTCCAAAACTGAAGGAGGCGGATGATGGCGGAGTAACCTGCGCGGTCGTGCAGGCCGAGGACGAGCTGGCCGCTGCCGGGATGGTGCTTGGTGCTGGTTGGGCGGGAGGGCGCGGAATGACCTGTACAAGTGGCCCGGGAATTTCCCTGATGTCAGAATTCATCGGACTATTCTACTTCTCAGAAGTACCGGGGGTAATCTGGGACATCAATCGGACCGGGCCCTCCACTGGACTTCCCACAAGAACCCAGCAGGGCGATCTTACGATGTGCTATGAAGCAAGCCACGGTGACACCCAACACATTGTTCTGATTCCGGGCACTGTGGACGAGTGCTTCGAATTTGGTTGGAAGGCGTTCGACTACGCCGAGAGGTTCCAGACGCTGGTTTTCGGTTTTGGTGACCTCGATCTAGGGATGAACAGGTGGACGACTAGCGGTTTTGAATATCCGAACGAGAAGATGGACAGGGGCAAGGTAATTCGCACTCAGGAGGAGTTGGATTCCATCGCTAACTTCGGGAGGTACCGCGACATCGATGGCGATGGGATAGCATACAGAACTCTGCCTGGAAGTGGCTTGGCGCCGATTCTCTATCGCGGTACTGGCCATGACGAAGAAGGGATTTACTCTGAGGACCCCCAAGTCTACCATGCCACCATGGAGAGGCTCCGCAGGAAGATTGACGGTGCAAGAGATGCGCTTCCTGCACCTATCCTTAGAGAAGAGTCGGATGGCGAAGTCGGGATAATCTTCTATGGTTCGATGGAGAACACAATAGTAGAGATTGACGACATTCTGGAGGAGTCGGGGCTATCAGTAAGCACTTGCAGAGTGAGAGCGCTTCCATATCACTCGGACATTGAAGGCTTCATTCAGAGGCATGAGAAGGTGATTGTCCTCGAAATCAATCGCGATGGCCAGCTTTACGGGATTCTAAGGAAGGAGTTGCCTGTGGAACTGCTGCCAAAGCTGCACTCAGTGGCATACAGTGATGGGCTTCCCCCGAGGGCCAGGGAATATTCCGAGAGAATAATGAAGAAGTTGGAGGGAGCGGAATGAGGCCGGTTAAGCTGAACGTCATCAACTTGGAGAAGTCTGAGTACACTGGGGGCAAGTCATCACTATGCCCAGGCTGTGGCCACGATCAGATTTCCAACGTTATCATCCAAGCTGCATGGGAGAATGGGATAAAGCCCGAGGGGATTGCGAAGATGAGCGGAATAGGATGCTCGTCGAAGACCCCTGCGTACTTCCTCTCAAAGAGCCATGGATTCAACACGGTTCACGGCAGGATGCCATCGGTCACCACTGGGGCCAACATGGTGAACAAGAGCCTCTCATTCCTTGCTGTCTCGGGCGATGGGGACACCGCCAGTATTGGGATCGGGCAGTTTATCCATGCAATCAGAAGAAACCTCGACATGGTTTACATAATTGAGAACAATGGAGTTTACGGCCTCACCAAGGGCCAATACAGCGCCACTGTGGAGAAGGGCTCGAAGAAGAAGAAAGGATCAGTTAACGAGCAGGCCCCGATAGACCTATGCGCCATGGCAATTAATCTCGGATGCACCTTCGTGGCAAGGTCATTCTCTGGTAGTAAAAAGCAGCTTACTGCTCTAATAAAGGCCGCCATGAGCCACAGGGGTATGGCGGTTATAGATGTCATTTCCCCGTGCGTTACCTTCGCTAACAATGACGAGTCTTACAGGTCTTACAATTATGTCAAGGGAAATGACGAGGTTCTACACATTCTCGACTACATTCCACACTTCTCCCCTCTTGAGGAAGTCGATGTCCCAGAAGGGGAGTTTAGTGAGATATCACTCTTCGACGGATCGACGCTCAGATTGGAGACTCTGGGAGAGGAGCATGACCCAACTAACGCAGTGGCGGCATTGAGGGCTATCCATGAAGGAACTGCCGAGGGAAGACATGTTACGGGACTCCTTCACTATAATCCAAACCAACCCACTGCTACGGACGAGTTGGGATTGACCGATACACCCCTCATGGCACTCTCTGAAGAGGAGAACAGGCCCAGCAAAGATAGTCTCGAGATGGTCAACGCCGGATTCCGCGCGAAGTAAGCCGACTGGGTTTGCGGATTTGTTGAAATATCGGGCCTCCGTCCCAAAGGCGTCAGTCCCTTGGTGTAGTGGTCCATCATATGGCACTCTGGATGCCATGACCCTGGTTCGAATCCGGGAGGGACTACCAACCTATAGCGACCTGTATAGGAACTGAGAGACCCAGCTTACCATGATTATGATCATGAACCAACCGAGGCTAAGTCTGACTATTCCGGATGGCTCCTTCTTTGGCGGGAATGGATCAATGCCCGCATCCAGAGCCTCGGCGATTATCGCGAGTTCTTCCTCTATCGTCTCTGGCTCTTTCATTTCTCAACCTCAGGGTTCAACCGTGGGGTCCCATCCCGAAACGTAGTCCCCATCCATGGCAGAAAAGTCATCCTCGAATCCCGATAAGTCAACGTCCAAGCAGTTGAAATTCTCAATTATCCTCTGATGGTTGCTGGACTTGGGGATCGTGATCGCGCCCACATCGATACACCACTTAATGGCAGCCTGCGCTGGAGTACATCCGATCCTTGCGGAAACTTCGCCCAATTTTGGATCTTCTACCTTGTGCCCTCTGGCCAATGGTGAATAAGCCATCGGAGTAGCACCTAGTGACTCGGAAAACGCTCTGAGTTCTGACCTCTGAAGCCATGGATGGATCTCTATCTGGTTCACAGATGGCATTATTGACGCATACGACCTCATGGCGTCCAAGTGATGTTGCCCGTAGTTGCTTACCCCTATGGCGCGAGTCCAGCCGTTCTCGAGGCATTTCTCCATACCTCTCCAAACAGAGGGCCTTGCTTCGACATCCTCGGGAGGAGCGTGGACCAAGTAAAGATCCATGTGATCCAAACCAAGATTCTCAAGACTCTGCTTGCACCTCCGGATTACTTCGTCATATCCAGTGGCATGGGGCCTTCTCAATTTAGTAACTATGAACAACTCTTCACGATCCACGCCGCACTCTTTGATCGCCTGCCCGACCTCGTCCTCATTCCCGTAAGCCATTGCGGTATCGATTAGCCTGTAGCCGCTCTCAATGGCATGGATTACAGCCGATTTACATTCCCCTGGTTCCTTCATCAGATACACTCCGAGACCGAACATTGGCATCTCAATCTCAGATACTCTCAATCCGGTCTCAGTGCTTGTGTGTCCAATGGTCGTCGAGGGGCCCATGGAACCCGTGGGGTTGGCGCCCATAATCAAACATTCCCGCAGCGTTTGAAGCACTGATTCCCCCCCGAGGGCCATGAGCGAACTCCCCGAGGGGGTTTCCCTGCCTCCCGCGAGGCCTCCAAAGACGCGCCCCTCGGCCTCAGTGATGCTTAGCAGGGAGTCGATAGGCGGTCATGAGATACTCCTAGGCCACAGGGTATCCGAGTTACCTAGCTTCCCGGACTTCTGGGCCTTCCCTGGAGGAGGTGTCAGCAAGGTGGACATGGAGGCCTCGGAAGACCATCCAGATTGGCTCGACGTGGACGAGGAGTATAGGGCGGCTTCCTTCGCCCTGCTCAGAGAGATGGTCGAGGAAGTCGGGCTGACTCCTGATGGCTCAGGCGGCATAGTGGCCATCGAAGAAGGAATTCGTGAGGAGGTCTGCCAAGACAAGGGGGCATGGAGGAGGAACGTCGAGTTGGGCAATATCTCCACTAATGGGTTTCATTGCGAGATGATTACGGACAGAACGACTCCTCCCTTTGCCCCCATGAGATTCCAGAACTTCTTCTTCCACGTGCCTACTGGGCCTTCAGGCGTCATTCCCACATTCCCTCCAGGGAGGTCAGAATTTGACGAGTTCAGATGGTGGAAGCCAGTGGACCTGCTTTCGGCATGGGAGGCCAATCAATTGAGGGTCCCGCCACCGATAGTGACTCTGCTGAGGGACATCGTCGAAAGGATTGGGGCAGAGGGGAGTTTGCAATCCGCGTGCGACATCCTTGCAGCAGAACCGCCTAGCGGCGACCACAGGCTGGAGTTCGCGCCCGGAGTGGAGGTTGTGCCCCTGGAGACTGAGACATTGCCGCCCTCCACGCATACGAACTGCTACATCCTCGGGGAGCCCGGTGGAGAGTTGGTGGTCGTAGACCCCGCAGCGAGGTCGAGAAGATCGCTGGATTACCTGAGCGGCAAGATCTCGGAGGCCCTTTCCCCTGGCTCCAAGATCGTGGCTAGCATTTTCACGCACATGCATCAGGACCACATAGGCGACCTCTCAGGAATATCGGAGATTTACCAAGCGCCCATTTGGGCTAGCGAAGAGACTCTAGAAGCGATTCCCGAGGCAGCGGATATCTCCGTCTTGAAGGAAGGGGTATCGTTTACCCTGAATGGCCCGTCTGGTAACACTACTTGGGACGTAATCGAGACACCTGGACATTGCCCGGGCCACATCTGCCTAGTTGGAGACGCGGGGATAGTCAGTGGGGACAACTGTGTCGTGGTTGGCACCATCCTAGTCCCATCCTCGAACGGGGACATGGACTCCTACATAGCGGGTCTGAGGAGAATTCGCGAGCTGGGGCCACAGATGCTGTTCCCTGGGCACGGTCCCGCCTCGCCCAATCCACGCAGGCTGCTGGACAGGTACATCAGTCACAGGTCAGCAAGGCACG
>CETH01012481.1_pt1 | contig 25119 bp, 24 predicted proteins | sample 361461 | NCBI WGS metagenome assembly CETH01 (sample SAMEA2622695, study PRJEB7988) | marine metagenome | isolation source: saline water (ENVO:00002010), including
GAGGAAGAATATCAGATTCATTCTTAAAAAATTTTTCTTCAGATTTTTTCGCTTCATTCATAGCTTTATCAAAAAAAGTAAAATTAAATGCATTAGTTTTTTGATTTATTTTTTCTGATCTTTTTATAATAGCTTTCATTAATTCAACGGGTGAAAGCTTTTTTTCTTTAAATAATTTAAGCGCTTTCGTCGCAGATGTATAAAAAGTGTCCATATTTTAATATATTTTTAATATCATATAATTTTTACATAAACACTTTTATTTCAATCATTTATTGTTTAAATTAAGACCTAGATATGTCAAAATCAATTTTTAAAAAAGTCAAATTAGCGGAAAGCAAAGAGCTTAATAACTATTTAAAAGAACATCCTGAAACAAAATATTTGGATGCAATTATAAGTGATTTATCTGGTATTATTAGAGGAAAAAGAATGCCAATAAAAGATGCTGCAAAACTTTTTACTAATGGAATTCAATTTTGTTATTCCACTTTTTTGTTAGATGCTTCAGGTTATTGCCCTGATGTAAAGGGGAGGGGTTTTTCTGATGGTGATCCTGATGCAACTTATTATCCTATTGCAAACTCTTTACAACCTTTACCTTGGCATAAAGATCCGATTGCGCAAGTGCTAATTACAATTCAAGACGATCACAGATATAGCTCCTTGATGGACCCTCGAAATATTCTTGCAAAAATTATTGAAAAATTTGAAGATGAGAAATTATACCCCAAAGTCGCTTTTGAGCTAGAATTCTATTTATTTGATAAGCGTAAATCAATATATGAAAAACCTAAAGTAGCGACCTCTCCAAGGTCACAGAGAAGGAGCGAGGGTACGCAAGTTTATGGAATGAAAGAATTAGATGATTATTACGATTTTTTAGAAGACGTAAATTTGTTTTGTCAAAAACAAAAAATTCCAGCAACGACCGCTTCCTCTGAATTTGCTCCAGGACAATATGAAATAAATTTAAAATATTCCGATGATCCTCTTAAGGCTGCAGATCATTCAGCTCTTCTTCGAAGAGTTATTAAAGAAACTGCCGAACTTCATGGATATGAGGCTAGTTTTTTATCAAAGCCCTTTTTGGACCAATCCGGAAGTGGGATGCATGTACATATTAGTTTGTTTAATGAAAAAGGTGATAATGTTTATGCGAATAAATCAAAATATTTAAGTCATTCCATTGGCGGATTACAAAAAACTATGTATGAAGCATTTGCAATCTTTGCGCCTAATATAAATGCTTATAGAAGATTTTTACCTAATCAATTTGTTCCTGTGAATAATAGCTGGGGTCCTAACAATAGATCTGTAGCTCTAAGAATTCCTACTGGTGATTTAGCTAGTACAAGGATCGAACATCGTGTATCAGGTGCAGAAGCAAATCCTTATCTTGTCCTATCTTCCATATTGACCGGTATTCATTATGGAATTAAGAAAAAATTAAATCCCGATAAACCTCGAACAGATAATGCTTGTGAAAACCCTGATAAAAATATGCCAAGAAATATTGAAGAATCTCTTAATCTATTAGCAAATTCAAAAATACTTCAAAAATATATTACTCAAGAATATATTGATCTTTATGTGGATCTAAAAAGAAAAGAATTAGAAACTTATCAAGATGAAATTTCGAATATTGAATACAAATGGTATCTCAATCTTTAAGATTACCATCTAATGAAAGTAGTTCTTGATAAAGATCAATTCTCCTGTCTCTAAAAAGTCCCCAATTTCTTCTAAACAAATGGTTTTCCTCTATATCTATCTCTGCAGTTATTATTTCTTCTTTATCTTTACTTGCCTCTGCCAACATTGATCCACTTCTATCACAAATAAAAGAACTTCCATAAAATCCGTTTGACTGTCCTTGAACTGTCTCTGTTCCAATACGGTTTGATGCAACTACTGGTAAAACGTTTGCCGCAGCATGTCCTTGCATAACTCTTTGCCAAGCTGAAGAGCTATCGTATTTGCTTCTGGGCTCATCTCCAATAGCAGTTGGATAAAGTAATATTTCCGCACCCTTCAAAGCCATAATCCTTGCTGCTTCTGGAAACCATTGATCCCAACATATACCAACACCTATTTTACCAAATTTAGTGCTCCATACTTTAAAACCTGTGTCTCCAGGATTAAAATAATATTTTTCTAAATATCCTGGTCCATCAGGTATGTGGGACTTTCTGTAGTTTCCTAAAATTTTACCATCTGCATCTATAATTGCTATAGCATTATAATAGGCATTATTTTCAACTTCAAAATAGCTAATAGGTAGAACAACGTTAAGTTTCTTTGCTAATTCTGCCATCTCAAATATTACAGGGTTATCTTTAAAGGGTTTTGCAAGACTAAAAATTTTTTCATCATACTCAATGCAAAAATAAGGAGTTTGAAACAACTCTTGTATTAAAATTATATTAGCTCCTTTTTTTGCAGAATTCGAAATTAATTGTTTAGCTTTTTCAATGTTGTTTTCTATTTCCCAAGTGCATTTCATTTGAGTAGCTGCAAGTGTAACTTTCATTAATTTACCCTTTTTTTTGTTTTAAGATATTCATATAATTCTTTAATTTTTTTACTTGCACCAGTTTGAAAATAAGCGGGTATTAAAGCGTGAATAGTAGCCATAGCGCTTGCTTTAAATAAACTAAAAGAAATATTTAAAGCAACACCCATATGTTCAAAATAACTTTCATTTGCATTTTTGCAATGTTCTTTGGATTTATTGATTATCCCATTTATTTGTTCTTTGGATTTATTTATTACTTTCATTATGATTTACTTAAAGGTTGCTGTTGCGTAATGCAATGTACATTTCCCCCTCCCATTGAAATATCTATCCCATTAATAGCAATAATCTCTCTCTGAGGAAAGGTCGTTTCTATAATTTTTTTTGCATTAAAATCAGCTTTTTCATCCATAAAATTAGGCATTACTATACCATTGTTTGCTATGTAAAAGTTTATGTATGAAGAGGGCTCATCTTCATCTGGTATTAATCTTTTATAGGACATTTCTAATTCTATAATTTTTAATCTTTCTCCATTACAATCTTCCGAGGTTTTTAAAATTTCTAAGTTTTCATTAATTTTATCATAAAAAGTATCTTTTTTATCTGAACAACTTAATGCTAATACTGTTCCAGGTTTCACAAAGCAGGCAACATTATCAACATGTCCGTCTGTGCCTTCATCTGTCCCATGTTTAAGCCAAATAATTTTTTTTACCCCAAGATAATCTTTGAGATTTTTTTCAATTTCATCTTTTGTTAGATTTGAATTTCTATTTTTATTTAACAAACATTGTTCTGTAGTTATTAATGTGCCTTTGCCATCTACATGTATTGAACCACCTTCAAGAATCATATTATTTTTAAAGTAAGTGGCAGATGCAGACTCTATCATGAATTGTGGAATTTGATTATCAGAGTCATAGGGTTTAAATTTACCCCATCCATTAAATTCCCAATCAACACCACCTAATTTATTTTCATGATTAAGTAAAAATATAGCCCCACTATCTCTTGCCCAACAATCATCAATTTTAAGTTCTATTATTTCAATTTTTGCATCTAGTAGATTTTTTGCGCTTATCATATCATCAGGATGCACTATCATTTTAACTTTCTCAAATTTTGCAATAGATTTTGCAACATTCGCCCAAGCTAACCTCCCTTTTTCAAAATCAAAATGAGACCATGAAGGAACATCTGCATAACCGGTATGTCCAATATTTTTATGTGGCCATTGCATCCAGCAACATTCATGCGGTTCCCATTCTGCAGGCATATAGAAATTTTTTTCAATAGGTTTCATTTTAATTTTCTAATCCACATTTTGCACATTTTCTGAAAGAAAAATCACCTTTTTTACCTTTTTCATAATTTGATTCACACGCGAATACAAAAATAGCAATTAATAAATAAGCTAAATATTTTTTCATTTAATATTTTTAATATTTTTTTCCTGTTGTTTCCACATACTAGCATATAAACCATTAAGAGATAACAATTGATTATGATTTCCTCTCTCAACTATTTCGCCTTTATCAAGAACAACTATCATGTTTGCATTAACCACAGTTGAAAGTCTATGTGCAATTACTATTGTTGTTATACCTTTTGACAAATCCTCGAGATTTTTTTGAATTTCTTTTTCAGTTTTAGTGTCTAGAGATGACGTCGCTTCATCAAAAAAGAAAATTTTAGGTTTTTTTAATAATGCTCTTGCAATTGCAACTCTTTGTTTTTCTCCACCAGATAATTTTAAACCTCTTTCACCCACTATAGTTTTATAACCTTCAGGAAGACTTTTAATAAAATTATGCAGTTGAGCCATTTTTGCTACTTCATATACCTCTTCTTCATTAGTTTTTGGATCGCCGTAGGCAATATTATAATAAATTGTATCATTAAATAGAACAGTATCTTGAGGAACAACTGCTATTTGTTTTCTAAGAGATTTTTGAGTAACTTGTTTGATATTTTGTTTATCAATATATATGGAACCCGAGTCAAGATTATAAAATCTAAAAAAAATTTTGCTAATTGTTGATTTGCCTGCTCCTGTTGGCCCTACTATTGCTAATGTTTGATTAGGTAAGATTTCGAATGATATATTCTTGATGATACTTCTTTTTTGATCATAGTTAAATGATACATTTTCAAATTTTATGGATGCATTTGTAATAACTAAATCTTTAGAATCTGAAAAATCATTAATTTCATTTTTTTCATTCAATAATTGAAACATATTCTCCATATCAACTAATGATTGTTTAATTTGCCAATATACAAATCCTATAAAATTTAATGGAATAGTAAGTTGGATTAAATAAGTATTTACTATTATAAAATCTCCAATACTCATTATCCCTGATTTTATTTGAAATACTGCCAATATCATCATTCCTATGATGCCTATAGAAATAATAAGAGCTTGTCCCACATTTAAAAAATTAAGACTCATTGCATTTTTAATTGCAAAGGTTTCATATTTTTCTAGAGTTTTGTCATAACCAACAGACTCATAATTTTCATTATTAAAATATTTTACAGTTTCATAATTTAATATGCTATCTATTGATTTTTGACCTCTAAGGTTATCAGCTTCATTCATTTTTTTTCTAATTTTAACTCTCCACTCGGTCATAGCGAATGTAAAAAAAATATAAATTGAAATTAAAAAAAATGTAATTATTGAATAATACCAACTAAAGAGATTGATTAATATTATACAAACTAATAGAATTTCTAAAAAAGTTGGAAAAACACTAAATAACAGAAATCTTATTGAAAATTCTATCCCACTAATTCCACGGTCTATAATCCTACTTAATGCTCCCGTTTGTCTATTAAGATGAAATTTTAATGAAAGATTATGTAAATGATCAAAAACTCTTAATGCAACTCTTCTAATGGCATTCTGTCCAATTTTAACAAATAAGGCATCTTTCAATTCATTAAAGCCAACATTCAGAAATCTAGATATTCCGTAAGCAGCTATTAGAGTAATCGGAATAATTAATAAAATTGTTTTTTGATTAAGGTCATTTAATGAATCAACTGTTTTACCTAAAAAAATTGGGACCAAAACATTTGACCCTTTGGCTAAAAATAAAAAACTAATAGCTAAAATTATCCTGATTTTAAAATTTAAATTTTTTTTAGGCCAAAGATATGGCAACAAATATAATAAAGGTTTAAAACTATTCATTAATTGAAATATTATCTCCAATTGGAAGTTGTTGCGTAACACATCCTGGTCCGCCACCACCTATAGCTTGAAAAAATGAATCAACTGGCTCTATGGTCCTTTTAGGATAAATTTTTTCAATTATTTTGTAAGCTAAATCATCTGTTTTTGGATCAACTTTAGGAACTAATATAGCATTATTTACTATATAATAATTAGTGTATGGTGATACCAAGCAATCTCCTTTATATTTTTTTGTGAAATAGGGGAGGTATGGCATTTCTATAATATCAAGCTTTCTTTTTTTAGCATCATTTTCTTTATATAAAATTTCCATATTTTTTTTTAAAATTTCATAATTTGGATTTTGTCTATCATGAACTCCTTGTACGATTACTTTTCCTGGAGCTACGTATTCAACAACACAATCCACATGGCCATCTGTTCCAACATCTTCTACCAAACCTTTTTTTAACCATATAACTTTTTTAATACCAAGAGTTAATTCAAGTTCTCGCTCTATTGACTCTCTGCTAAAATTTCCATTTCGATTTTTATTCATTAACATCTGTTCAGTGGTAATTGCAGTACCATCCCCATCAAAACTCACACCACCTCCCTCTAGAATCAGTTTTGATTTAATACATTCAATATTTAATTTTTTTGCAATTAATAAAGGGATTTTTCTTACTTTATTGTAGGGATAAAATTTATCTCCCCAACCATTAAATTCATAATGTATTGCTGTCACTTCATTATCTAAATTTCTAACAAATATAGGGCCATTATCTCTAATCCATGACATATCATTTGGCATCTCCCAAATAATTGAAAATTCTTCGCATTTTTTTCTTACATCATCAATATCTGATGGATCAGCAATAATAATAACTTTTTCATATTTAGAAACAGTTTTTGCAAAATCTAACATTTCTTTTCTAAACAAATCAATCTCAGTATCCCCAATACAAGGCCATGATATAAAAGTGCAATAATGCTCTTCAAATCTTGCAGGCACTTTATAAGCTGTTTTATTATTTTTCATAATGTCTATCAAATTTCATTGAACGCTCATTCAATTAATAGTATAATTTGTAACAAATGACCACTTTTACATCACAAAATTTAAAAGAATTAATAAAAAATCAAAAAACTGGATATACCTTAGATCAAATTTTTTACAATGATCCAAAAATATATGAAATAGATTTAAATACTTTTTTCTTCAATCACTGGATATTTATTGGCCATATATCACGTATTCCCAATATAGGAGATTATTTTCTTTTTGAAACAGGTAATGAATCAATAATTGTTATTAGAGGAAAAGATGATGAAATTTATGCACATCATAATGTATGTAGACATAGAGGATCTAGAGTATGTCTTGAAAAAGAAGGTAATAAAAAACTTCTTGTTTGTCCATATCACGCTTGGAGTTATAATATTGACGGTACAATAAAGTCTGCAAGATTAATGCCTGATGAATTTAAACCTGAGGAGTGGTCTTTAAATAAGTGTAATTTAAAAGTTTTTGAAGGATTAATTTTTATAAATTTTTCTGATCAACCAGATGATTTTGATGAATTTATCGAACCCACACGACCTTTTATAGAATTACATGATTTGAATAATGCCAAAATAGCTCATCGCGCAATATATCCTACTTTTGGAAATTGGAAGTTAACCCTCGATAATTTTCACGAATGTTATCACTGCCAACCCTCACATCCAGAATATTGTAGCGTCCATGATGCTCAGTACATATTGTCATTTGGAGCAGGGAGTCAATCTTCAGCAGTTGAATCTCAGGAATTTAATGAAAGATTAAAAAAATGGAATGAACAAGTAAAAAAACTTGGCCATTTAACTGGAGTTTATTATGAAGAAAAGTTTTCTAAATTTTCAAGAAGTGCTGAAAGAACTCCTTTAAGTGATGGAAAGTTATCTGAAACTAAAGATGGTAAGCCAGCTGCACCAATTATGGGAAAATTTAATGAAAGAGATGGAGGTTACACTTCTGTAGGTCCTTCACCTTTTAATAGTCTATTAATGTGCAATGATTTTGCAACAACTTTTACTTTTATTCCGAAAGGCCCCCTTCATACTGATGTAGAATTAATGTGGTTAGTCCATAAAGATGCAATTGAAGGGAAAGATTACAATTTGGAAAATATGATATGGATGTGGGACAAAACAACTATAGCTGATAAAAAGATTATAGAAGATAATCAAAAAGGAGTTTTGTCCAAAAAATATCAACCAGGCCCTTTGTCAGATATGGAGAAATCTCTCGAAAGTTTTAAAAACTGGTACTTAAAAAGATTGCTTCAGGAAATATAAGTTATAAATCTATTTTTTTAATATCTTCTAAAGTGGAGTCTAAAGATTTTTTAAGTTTTACCATACATTTATCTATGTCTTCTTTGGTAATCGTAAGAGGGGGTGAACACATCATTCCATCTCTGACAGCGCGCATAACTAAATTATTGTTTGTGCAATGGTCTCTGCAAATATTTCCAACTTTACCTGGTGGATCGAATAATTCTTTTTTTTCTTTATTTTTTACTAATTCCACTCCTGCTAATAATCCCTGACCTCTTACTTCTCCTACTAATGGGTGGTCTTGAAACTCTCGTATTCTTTTTTGTAAATATGGAGCGGTATGATTTTTGACATTTTCTAACATACCTTCTTCCTTAATGATTCTTAAATTTTCAATTGCAACAGCGCATGCTACAGGATGACCAGAGTAAGTGTAGCCATGATAAAAATCTTTTCCTTGATTAATAAATACATCTGATACTTTTTTTCCAACTCCAACACCAGATAATGGCAGATATCCAGAAGTAATCCCTTTTGCAAAAGTAATTATATCTGGCTTTATATTGAAATGCTGAGATCCAAACCATTCCCCCGTTCTACCAAATCCACAAACTACTTCATCAACACATAAAATAATATCGTATTGATCACATAAGTTTTGAACCAAACTCCAATAGTTTTCTGGAGGCACTATAACACCACCCGCAGCTTGGATTGGTTCCCCGATAAATGCCGCTACATTATCTGGCCCTAATTCGAGAATTTTATTTTCGATTTCTTTTACAGCTAACACTGCAAATTCTTCCTCACTAATATCTTTACCAAATTTATATTTGTAAGGCGGCATGACATGTGTAAAACCTGGAAGTGGGAGATCTCCTTGACCATGCATAGCCTCCATTCCTCCAAGGCTTGCTCCTACCATTGTACTTCCGTGATATGCATAAGTTCTACTGATAAAAGTCTTTTTATTTTTTTTTCCTAAAATATCCCAATATCTTCTAACTAGTCTTACAACAGTGTCATTAGATTCAGATCCACTTGAACCAAAAAAGAAATGTTCAATTCCATCAGGGGTAATTTCAGCTAATACACGTGATAATTCAATTGGAGGGGTGGTTGAGGTCTTAAAAAAAGTATTATAATATGGAACAATTTCCATTTGTTTTTTTGCTACTTCAGCAAGCTCATTACGTCCATATCCTATGTTAACACACCATAATCCAGCCATCATATCTAAAATTTCATTTCCCTCACTATCAAATACATAATTTCCTTTGGCTGAAGTAATTATTTTACTTCCTGAAGTTGATAGCAATTTATGATCTGTAAAAGGATGGAGATGGTGGTCAGAATCTATTTTTTGCCATTGCTTTGTATTTCTATTATCTATAAACATTTTAAACGTTAAGAAGTAAATATTCTCTTTCCCAAGGACTTACAACCTCCATATAAGCTAAATATTCAACTTTTCTCATCGCTACAAGTGTTTTTACAAATTTCTCTCCAAAAACTTCATTCAGTTCTTTATTTTTGTCAAACAAGTTTATAGCTTCACTAATATTGGAAGGTAATTTTGTTGTATCTTTATCAAAAAGACTTTCTTTTGTTTCTGCACTAGGTTGTATATTATTTTTTATTCCTAAATATCCTGAAGCTAAATTTGCTGCAAAAACTAGATAGGGATTAGTATCAGATCCTGCTAATCGGTTCTCTACTCTTGAATTCTTGTTATCTGATACAGGAATTCTAAAGCCACACGATCTATTTCCTATACCCCAATTTACATTTTTAGGGGAGCCATAAGTGGCAAATAATCTCTTATATGAATTAAAATGTGGAGCATAAATTGGCATCAATAATGGAGTATATTTCTGTAATCCACCAATATAATTCATAAAAATTTTTGAAAATTTATTTTTATTATTTGAAAAAATATTTTTATTTTTATTATTAACTAAAGATTGATGAAGATGAAGAGCACTCCCAGGTTGACCTTTCATAGGCTTTGCCATAAAAGTTGCATACAACTTGTGTTTGATAGCAGTTTGTCTTAGAGTTCTTTTAAATAAAAAAACTTGGTCAGCTAATTCTAAGGGATCACCATGTTGAAAATTAATTTCCATTTGCGCTGATCCTGATTCATGATTCATTGTGTCTATATCAATTTTTTGAATTTCACAGAAATTATATAAATCTTCAAATAATGGATCAAATTCATTTATAGCATCTATTCCAAATGATTGTTTGCCTGTCTCTTGCCTACCGGATTGCCCAACTGGAACTTCAAGTGGATAATCTGGATCGGAATTTTTTTTAACTAAATAAAATTCTACTTCCGGGGAAACTATTGGTTTAAAGTTTATATTTTTATATAGATCTAGAATTTTCTTTAAAATGTTTCTTGGCGCATTTTGGACAGGGATACCATTCATTTCTATAGCGTCACATATTACTTCAGCAGTCGGATCATCATACCAAGGAACTAATCTTATTGTTTTAAAATCTGGTTTTATACTAATATCAGTATCTGTTGGATTATATACATCTTCGGGAAGGCCTCCTTCCACATCATTTGCATATTGTCCTGATATAGTTTGAATAAAAATTGATTGAGGCATCCTATGAGTATTACTTTCAATACCTTCAATAAATTTTTTTGTAGGTAAAATCTTTCCTCTTGCTGTACCCCCAAGATCTGGTACAAGACATTCAACTTCTGTGATTGAATTTTCATTCAACCATTTTTTAAATTTGCTATTCATAATTAAATTGTTTGGAATACTAATAAACAGTATTATCTTTAATTAAAATTGATATTATATTTTATATATCTTATATATCAAAAAAAATAAGAAGATGCTTCATTTTAACAAAAAACCCACTTTTGAACAACATGATAATGAAAAAGAAAATTATTATCAGAATTCTTCAACAAAAATTGATTTTATTTCAAAACTTGAAGATAGCATTGATGCAGATATATGTATTATTGGCGGAGGCCTTACAGGTATTTCATCCGCATTATATCTTTCAAAAAAAGGTTATAAAATTGTTCTTATAGAAGCAAGAAAAATAGGTTGGGGTGCCTCTGGTCGTAACGGCGGGCAGTTAGGAGGAGGTTTAAGAAAAGATCAAAAAGAAGTTGAAAATAAATTGGGGATTAATCAAGCAAAAGAACTTTGGAATTTGGGAATTGAAGCAGTAGAAGAAGTTAAAGAAAATATAAAAAAATATAATATAGATTGTGATTTAGTAAACGGAGTTCTTACCGCAGGATATTACAAAGATGATGAAAGTTATTTTAAAAATGAAGCTGAACATCTTTTAAAACAATATAATTACGATAAATATTATTTTTTAAATTTTTCAGACATAAGGGAAGAAATAGACTCAAAAAAATATTATTCAGGATTATTAAACAAAGGAAGTTACCACCTTCACCCTCTAAAGTATCTATATGGCTTGGCAAAGGAGGCCAAAAAAAATGGGGTAAAAATATATGAAAATTCCCCTGTTTCAAAAATTTCAAAAAAAAGTGATTTTTTAGAAGTATCAATTAACAAATATAAAGTTAAATGTAATTTAGTTGTGGTTGGTTGTAATGGATATCTTGACAATCTTCTTGGCAACATTAGAAATAAATTTATGCCGATTAACAATTATATTTTAGCGACAGAATCAGTTAATCAAGATTATGCATCTGCAATAATTAAAAATAATTATGCTGTATGTGACACAAGATTTATTATTGATTATTACCGTTTTTCAAAAGACAATAGGATGCTCTTTGGGGGAGGAGAAACTTTTACAAGTAAATTTTTGGAAAATCCAAAAAATTTTGTAAAAAAAAGAATGAATAAAGTTTTTCCACAATTATCAAAATTAAAAATAGATTTTTGCTGGGGAGGGACACTTGCCATAACAGTTAATCGCTTGCCAAGTTTCGGCTCGTTAAATAATAACATAATTTATGCCCATGGTTATTCGGGTCATGGTGTGGCATTATCTACTCTTGCAGGTAAATTAATTTCTGAATATGTTACTGGTAATAAAGATAGATTTCATTTTTTTTCTTCAATTCAACATCAAACTATACCTGGCGGAGATTTTGTAAGAAGACCAATATATTCTTCTGCTGTAGCATACTATAAATTAAGAGATTTTATTCACTAAAAGCTGCGCGTTCCAATCTATCATTAATAGCTATACCCAGTCCCTTTTTGACAATTGGCGCAACAGCAATGCCTTTATATTTTTTATTATCTAAAATATGTAGGAATTTGAACAAATTTTTTGCCGCTTCTTCAAGATTAGAAGATTTACTTAAGTTTAATTCTTTTACTTTAGACTTCAATCTATTCTTACCAAAATTTAAAAGCACTTCATCATTCCTAAGTTTTTTGACGTTAATTCTTATTGGAATATTAGGTGAATAATGTTTTTTTAACTGACCTGGTGACTTTATTTTTTTTAAATTTTTAGATTTTTCAACCAAGTCTGGAAATAGTTGTTTTATTATTTTTTTATCTATTGCTCCCGCTCTTAATATTGTTGGTTTATTATTTGACAAATCGATAACTGTTGATTCAATTCCAAATGTAGTTGATCCTCCATCAATGACAAAAATGTCTTTGCCAAAGTTTTTAATTACGTGATTTTTTTGAGTTGGACTTAGTTTTGACGATTTATTAGCACTTGGAGCAGCTAATATTCCTTTAAATTGTTTTAATATTGATAGTGCAATTTTATTTGAAGGTACTCTACAGGCAATCGTTTTAAGACCACTTGAAACTAGGGGATGTATACTGCTATTTTTTCTTTTTTTTAGAATAATTGTTAGAGGACCAGGCCAAAAATTTTCAGCTAATATTTTTGCATTTTTTGAAAAAACGACTTGTTTTTTTACTGTTTCTATATTTTCAAAATGACAAATCAAAGGGTTAAAGAGAGGTCTATTTTTTTTATTATATAAATTTGAAATAGCCTTTCCATTTTCTGCATCGGCGCCTAATCCATATACAGTTTCAGTAGGAAATGCTACTAGTTTACCTTTCTTTAAAAAATTTACAGCTTTGGTTATTTTTTCTTTCATCTAATTAAAATTAAGTTAATATTATTTTTATATTAAATTCTATAAATGGGAAAAATAATTTCATTATCAAATCAAAAAGGTGGTTCTGGAAAGACTACAATATCAGTTAATTTAGCAGTATTATGGAGTAATAGTGGCTATAAGGTTGCAATTATTGATGCTGATAATCAAAAAAGTTTAACTTATTGGTATAAGGCAAGAGAAAACTATTATGGCAGTGAAGATACTGGTATTTATAATGAACAATATGATTCTTCAAATTTATATGAGCAGACAAGAGAGCTTAAAAAGAAATATGATTTCGTGATCATAGATAGCCCGCCTTCAATAACAATTGAATCAATTAACATAGCTAGATCTTCAAACTATATCTTTATTCCTGTTCAACCAAGCCCAGTTGATTTATTAGCAACTTTACCTTTTCTTAATCTGGTTAATAAAGAGAAAAAGAAATCAACTATAATTTTAAATAGAGTATTACCTAGGGCAAAATTGACTGAAGCAATGAAGCTAAGATTAAGATACGCTGGAGCCAATATTGCAAGAAATAAAATCTCTTCAAAAATTATTTTTGCTGAAACTTTTAATGTAGGTAGAGGAGTAATAGATATTAGTGTTAACTCCAGGGTTTCCAAGGAAATTATTAATTTAGGTAATGAAATTATAAGAAAATTAGAATAAAACTTCTTAGAAAATAAACTTAACAATTTGTGAATTGATTTTATCAAATAAATAGTTTTTTAACTAAATATGAAAAAAATATCTTTTGTAATTTTAGCTGCTGGGAAAAGTAGAAGGATGATGAGTTCAAAGAGCAAGGTTCTTCATGAATTAGGCGATAAAGTTCTTTTAGATTATGCTTGGGATATAGCGGTCCAGAACTCTACTTCTGATATTTTTTTCGTTTGTTCTCCTCAAGTCAAACAATATGTTAATAAAAATTATAAGAAAGCAAAAACTGTTATTCAAAAAAACCAATTAGGCACTGCGCATGCAGTTGAATGTGCAAAAAAATATATTTCAAAGAATAAACATGATGTAGTTGTTCTTTTTGGTGATGTGCCTTTAATAAAAAATTCCACAATTAAAAAACTTATAAAATTTAACAGAAAATCTAAATCTATTGGTACAATTGTATCATTCAGAAGTGACAAACCATTTGGTTATGGAAGGATAATTTCAGAAAATCAATATGTTAAAAGTGTAGTTGAAGAAAGTGATACTAATTATGAACAAAAGAAAATAAATCTATGTAATTCAGGAATACTTATATGTGATTCAAAATATCTTTTTGAAACAATTAAAAAAATTTCTAATAAAAATAATCAGAAAGAAAGATTTCTTACAGATATTTGTAAAATTGCCTATAATGAAAAAAAACCTTTTTCTTATATTAATTGTGATGAAATAGAAGTATTGGGAGTTAATTCGCATCTACAATTGACTTCATTAGAAGAAAAGTTTCAAAATATTTATAAAAATAAACTAATTAAAAATGGTGTTCATCTAATACGGCCTGAGACTATAACAATAAGCCACGACACAAAAATAGCTAAAAATGTTGTTATAGAGCCCAATACGATAATAAAATCAGGTGTTAAAATTGCTGATTCCACTAAAATATTCGGAGGATCATATTTAGAAAATTGCAAAATAGGAAAGAAATGCAAGGTGGGTCCATATGCTAGGATCAGGCCTAATACAATTTTAAATGATTATGTTAAAGTAGGGAATTATGTTGAAATAAAAAATTCTAAAATAGGAAAATTTTCTTCCATTGCTCATTTGTCTTACATTGGAGATGCAGAAATAGGAAACAATGTAAATATTGGGGCAGGTACAATCACTTGCAACTATGATGGTACTAAAAAAAATAGAACCATAATTAAAAAAAATGTATTTATTGGTTCGAATTGCTCATTAATTGCTCCATTAAAAATAAAACAAAATTCAATAATTGGCGCAGGAAGTGTAGTAGATAAAGATGTACCTCCAAATTCATTAGCATTAGAAAGATCTAAATTAGTGCTGAAAAAAAGGAAATTTAACAAAAATAAAGGTAAATAAGTAAAAAAAACTTGTTTGAATGATTCTCTGGGTCTATTAGGCTAAAATTATGGAAAATAGAAAAAAATTATGGACTCCGGATAGTTGGAAAGAAAAACCAGCTAAACATCTTCCTGTCTATAAAAATACAAAAAAATTAGAAGAAACACTAAATACTATTGAAAAATTTCCACCCCTTGTTTTTGCTGGCGAATCAAGAAAACTTGAAAGAAGTTTAGCTGAGGTGTCTAAGGGGAAAGCCTTTCTACTTCAAGGTGGCGATTGTGCTGAAAGTTTTGCAGATTTTAACCCAAATCATATTAGGGATTCATTTAAAGTTTTATTACAAATGTCAATTGTTTTAACTTTTGGAGCTTCATGCCCTGTTGTTAAAGTAGGGAGGATGGCAGGACAATTTGCAAAGCCTAGATCTCAAGAATATGAAAAAAAAGATTCAAAGACTTTTCAAAGCTATAAGGGAGATATAATTAATGACATTAAGTTTGATGAAGAATCAAGAGAGCCAAACCCAGATAGATTAGTTCAAGCATACAATCAATCAGCAGCTAAATTGAATTTGTTAAGAGCTTTTGCTCAAGGAGGTTTTGCAAATTTAAAAAGGATACATCAATGGAATTTAAGTTTCATTGGAGATAGTCCTGCTTCAAAAAAGTTTAAAGAAATTGCAGATAGAATTAATGAATGTCTTGATTTCATGGATGCGTGTGGAATTAATGAAAAATCTGTGAGACAGTTCAAAGAAACAAGTTTTTATACAAGCCATGAGGCTCTTTTATTGCCATATGAACAATCCTTAACAAGAATAGATAGCACTACTGGAAAATGGTATGATGTTTCAGCTCATATGTTATGGATCGGTGAAAGAACTCGACAGCCCGATGGAGCTCATGTAGAATTTATGAAAGGAATTAGTAATCCAATAGGAATTAAAATTGGACCAACTATTTCAAAAGATGAATTGCTAAAATTATTAGATATACTTAATCCAGAAAATAATGCTGGTAGAATAACATTAATTTGCAGAATGGGAGCAGACAACATTAGCAAAGTATTGCCATCAATAATTAGAGAAGTGGCTAAATCAGGTCAACAGGTTGTTTGGTCATGTGACCCAATGCATGGAAATATTGAGAAGGCAAACAATGGGTATAAAACAAGATCGCTAAAAAATATTATATCGGAAATTAAACAATTTTTTCAAATTCACCGCTCAGAAGGCACTTATCCAGGAGGTATACATCTTGAAATGACAGGTCAAAATGTTACTGAATGCATAGGAGGAGTTCAAGAGATAACTGAAAAAGATCTTTCTAGCAGATATCATACATATTGTGATCCGAGATTAAATGCTTCACAGTCTTTGGAACTAGCTTTTCTTTTGTCAGATATTTTAAAAGAAGAGAGAAATTTGTTATTAAAAGCTTCTATAAATATATAAAATTGTAATTATATATAAATAATGAATGCCGAAAAAAGAATAAACATAATAAAAAATTGGATTTTAAGTTATACTGAGTCAACCGGGACCAATTTAGAAACACTAGTTGTTGGAGTTTCTGGGGGAATAGATTCATCTGTAGTGAGCGCTATATGTGCAAAAACAGGTATTAATACGATTGCTGCTTCAATGCCAATTAAACAAAAAAATAGTCAGCATTCTCTTAGCATTCAACATCAAGATTGGTTGAAAAGAAATTTTAAAAACATTGAGTGTCCTATAATAAACTTAGATAATGTGTTTAAAAATTTTCAAAATGATTTATCAAATTATTCTAGTGAAATAGGTTTTGCAAATTCTCGATCAAGAATTAGAATGGCGACATTGTATCAAATAGCAAAATCAAAAAATGGTATTGTTGTTGGCACAGGAAATAAGGTTGAGGATTTTGGAGTAGGTTTTTATACTAAATATGGCGATGGGGGGGTTGATATTTCTCCAATTGCAGATTGCACAAAAACACAAGTATGGGAAATGGGCAAGGAATTAGGGATTTTAGAATCAATAATTCATGCTAAACCTACAGATGGGTTATGGGATGATGGGAGAAATGATGAAGATCAATTAGGTTTATCATATACTCAAATCGAAGAAGCAATGAAAAACAATAAAAGCAAATATTATGATAAATATCTTTCTATAAGAAAACCCAATATACATAAAATGGTACCTATTCCTGTATGCAAGTTTGAGAAAGATGAGTGAAAAAATTTTTTTAACACGTTTTGCGCCAAGCCCAACTGGAAGGTTGCATATTGGAAATGCAAGATCAGCTATTTTAAATTGGATATTTGCCAAAAAAAATAATGGCGATTTCATTCTAAGAATAGATGATACCGATATAGAAAGAAGCAAAGACTCTTATATTGAATTAATTAAGAAAGATCTTCAATGGTTAAATCTCAGTTGGTCAAAAACATTCAAACAATCAGAAAGAAAAAAAATTTATAATAAGAGAATTGAAGAATTAAAAAATAATGGCAGACTTTATCCTTGCTTTGAAAGTCAAGAGGAATTGCTTTTAAAAAGAAAATCCCTTCTTTCATCAGGCAAGCCTCCAATATACGATAGAAGCTCTTTAAAACTTTCAGAAAAAGAAAAAGAAAATTATTTAGCAAAAGGAACAAAACCACACTGGAGATTTTTTATTAATGAAAAAAAAATATATTGGAATGATCTTATTAGAGGTGAGGTAAGTTTTGAATCAGAAAATTTAAGTGATCCAATATTAATTAGAGAAGATGGAAGTCTTCTTTACCATTTACCATCTGTTATAGATGATATTTCAGAAAACATAACACATATAATTAGAGGTGAAGACCATATTAGCAATACTGCTTTTCATATTCAAATTTTTGAAGCATTAAAATCAAATAGCCCGACTTTTGGTCACCATTCGCTCTTAATTGATAAGGAGGGCAAAGGTATGTCTAAAAGAATGAATAGTTTTTCGATAGATGATATACAAAAAAAAGGTTTTGAAAATTTAACTATTTTAAATTATCTCTCAACTATAGGCACAAGTAATAATCTAACTTTTGAAACAGAAGTTTCAAAATTAATTGAATTATTTGAAATTTCAGATTTAGCCAAATCTACTGCAAAATTTAATGAAGATGATTTAATTAAAATTAACTCAAATATTTTAAAAAAGATAGAATTTAAAGAAGCTTCAAATAAACTTAAGAAAATTAACATTCATAAATCAAATGAAGAATTTTGGAATTTAATTAAAAATAATATAAATTTTCTTAATGAAGCTATCGAATGGTGGGCAATAGTGAATGATGATAAGATTTATATAAATGATAAAAATGATTTTCTTATTCAATGTGCTTCAGTCTTGCCTAGTGAACCTTATGATATAAATACTTGGGAAGATTGGTTAAAAGAAATAAAAAAATTATCCAAAAAAACTGGAAAAGATCTATTTATGCCATTAAGAATGGCACTTACAGGAAAAAAAAATGGCCCTGAAATAAAATACTTGTTGCCTCTTTTAACAAAAGCTCAAATAATAAAAAGGTTAGGGGCTTTATGAAAATAAAAATATTTGACACTTTATCCCATAGTAAATTAAATTTTGAACCATTAAATTCTAAAAAAATAAGAATGTATGTTTGTGGCCCAACTGTTTATGATTTCGCCCATATAGGTAATGGAAGACCAATAATAGTATTTGATGTGTTATTCAGATTATTAAGATCTGTATATGGAATAAATAATGTTTCCTATGTAAGAAATATAACTGACATTGATGATAAAATTATTGTTGCAGCAAACAAATTAGATATTGATACTGAAACTCTAACAAAAAAAACTATAAGTAATTTTCATGAAGATATTGAAAGTCTTAATGTACTAAAACCTACTCATGAACCAAAGGCGACTGAGTCTATAGCTGAAATGATATTACTAATAGAGGATCTTATTAAAAAGGATATTGCGTATATTGCAGAAAATCATGTTTTATTTGATACTAAAAAATTCAAGGATTACGGAAAATTGTCAAAAAGATCACAAGAAGATATGATTGCAGGATCAAGAATTGAAATAGCACCATATAAGAAAAATCCATTTGACTTTGTATTATGGAAACCTTCTAAAAAAGAAGAGCCATACTGGGATAGTCCTTGGGGAAGAGGAAGACCTGGATGGCATATTGAATGCTCTGCAATGACAAAAAAATTTTTAGGTGAAAGTTTTGATATTCATGCTGGCGGTGCTGATTTAATATTTCCCCATCATGAAAATGAAATTGCACAAAGTGAGTCTTCCCATCAAAAACAATTCTCTAAATATTGGATGCACAATGGTTATTTAAATATTGAAGGAGAAAAAATGTCTAAATCCTTAGGCAATATACTTACAATTCGAGATTTATTAAAAAAATATAATGGAGAAATTTTAAGATTTGCTATGCTGTCTACCCATTACAGAAAACCAATAAATTTTTCAAAAGATTTACTATCTTCTTCCTATAAACAACTTCATAAAATTTATTCATCTTTAAACTCAAGATCTTTAGAAAATAAAGTCACTCATGACATACCAAATTCTCTTTTAGATGATATGAACACCCCACTTGCAATTGCAGAAATTCATGAATTAGTAAAAAAACTTAATGATAGCTCAATAAGTGATAATGAATGGATAGAATGTAAAAGTAAAATAAAACGATACGGAGACTTAATGGGACTTTTTATGAGGTCAAATTTTCAAGAACTCGAAGTAGAAGAAAATAAATTAAATAATGTTCAGATAAAAGAAATTGAAAATCTTATAAAAGAAAGGAATTTAGCTCGACAGAGCGGTAATTTTGAGTTAGCAGACGAAATAAGAGGAAAGCTCGAAATAAAGGGTGTAATATTAGAAGATAAAGGGGACAATACTACTTGGAAAATAAAAAATGAAGGATAACAAAGTTTATATCTTTGATACTACTTTAAGAGATGGTCAGCAAACCACTGGTGTAGATTTTACTGTTAAAGATAAGATTGCAATATCAAATTCACTAGATCAATTAGGTGTTGATTATATTGAAGGAGGGTGGCCTGGGTCAAATCCTACAGATACCGATTATTTTAATCACCCACCAAAATTAAAAACTTCTATAATAACTGCTTTTGGCATGACTAGAAGGCCAGGTAGAAGTGCATCAAACGACCCTGGATTAAATGCCTTAATTAATTCAAAAGCAAAATCTATATGTATAGTTGGCAAATCATCTTTGTTTCATGTTGAAGTAGCTCTAAAAATTTCGAAAAAAGAAAATTTATCTATGATAGGAGATAGCATCAATGCGATAGCAAAGAAAAATAAAGAAGCTACATTTGATGCAGAACATTTTTTTGATGGATATAAATTAGACAAAAACTTTTCTTTAGATTGTATTAAAAAAGCATATGATTCAGGCGCAAGATGGGTGGTTTTATGTGATACCAATGGAGGAACACTTCCTAATGAAATTTCTGACATTGTATCAAATGTAATAAAAGTGATTCCAGGATCCAATTTAGGAATTCATGCTCATAATGATACAGAAAACGCAATTGCAAATAGTTTAGCGGCAATATCGGAGGGGGTTAGACAGGTTCAAGGAACTATTAATGGTATTGGAGAAAGATGTGGAAACACGAATTTAATTTCACTGATTCCAACCCTAGTATTAAAGACAAAATTTAAAACTAATGTCAAAAAAAATAATTTGAAATATTTAACTTTAACTTCAAAATTATTAGATGAAAGGCTCAATCGAATTTCACAAAAACAACAACCTTATGTCGGAGAATTTGCTTTTTCTCATAAAGGTGGCTTGCATGTATCTGCTATTGTAAAAGATGCAAAAACTTATGAGCATATTGATCCAAAAATAGTTGGCAATACAAGAAATATAGTAATATCTGATCAATCAGGAAAATCAAATGTTCAATCTCAATTATCTGATTTGAAAATAAAAGTTGATGATAAAACTATAAGTAAAATTGTAAATATAGTGAAAGAAAAACAATTTGAAGGATATTCTTATGACGGAGCACTAGCAAGTTTTGAAATATTAGTAAGAAGAGAACTCAACCAAATAAAAAATTATTTTATTTTAAATAGATTTCGCGTTACAGATGAAAGACGTTGGAATGCAAAAGGTAAATTGATTACTGAATCTGAGGCCACAATTAATATTACAGTTAATGGAGAAGAGAGAATGACTGTTGCAACAGGTAATGGTCCTGTAAATGCACTTGATGGCGCCCTTAGAAAAGCTCTAGTAGGTTTTTATCCCACAATAGTTAATTTAAAACTTTCAGACTATAAAGTTAGAATTGTTTCTTCTGAAAAAGGAACTGGAGCAATTACAAGAGTAACAATCGAATCAATTGATGAAAACAACAGATACTGGTCAACCATAGGAGTGTCTACTAACATTATTGATGCATCTTATAATGCGATACATGATAGTATAACATATAAACTCTATCATGATTTGAATGCTAAAAAATAAGTTTCCAGTAATAGTTCTTGTAAAACCTCAGCTACCAGATAATATAGGACTATCTGCTAGAGCTATGATGAACTGTGGATTTAATGAATTAAGAATTGTCAATCCTAGAGAGAAATGGCCAAATAAGATTGCAAAAAGTTCATCTTCCCATGGAGATTTTATAATTGAAAATGCTAAAGTATATAAAAAATTTGAAGATTCAATTTCTGATTTAAACTTTCTTATAGGCACTTCTGCTAGAAAAAGATTTGTAAATAAAAAACATTATAAAAGTTTTGAAAGTCTTTTTAAGAATACTAATTTTAATTTAAAAACGGGTATAATTTTTGGACCAGAAAGATCTGGATTAACTAATAAAGAGATTTCTGTTTGTGATTATATATTTTCATTACCAATTTATAATAATTCATCCTCTTTGAATTTGTCTCATTCAGTTTTAATTTTTTGTTATGAATATAATAGATTGATTAATAATATAAAATACAAAGATTTTAAGGATAGAGCTAATATAGCGCCTCGAAGAGACTTTAATTTACTTATGAAACATCTCAAATATGAACTGGAAAAAGTTGGCTTTCTTTACCCTAAAGAGAAAGCTAAAAATATGTTTATTAATATAGAAAATATGTTTATCAAATCTTCTTTCTCAGCCCAAGAAATAAGAACTTTTAGAGGAATCCTTAAAAGATTAAGAAATCCCAAAAAAATTAACAAAGATAATTAATTGACAGTTATCTTAATATAGTTATAAAGCCATTAATTTGATTAATATTTGATATGACAAAAAGACTTAACGCTAAACATAAAATAGATAGAAGACTCGGTTGCAACCTTTGGGGAAGACCTAAAAGTCCATATAATAAAAGACAGACAAAACCAGGTCAACATGGACCAACTTTAAGAAGAAAACCTTCTGATTATGGAACTCAATTACAGGCAAAACAAAAACTTAAATTTTATTATGGGGACATTTCAGAACATCAATTTAAAAAAATTTATAAAGAAGCTTCAAATAGAAGAGGTGATACCGGACAATACTTAATTGAACTTTTAGAAAGAAGATTAGATTCAGTAGTTTATAGAATGAAATTTGTCCCAACTATTTTTGCAGCGAGACAATTTGTAAATCATGGACATGTAAAAATAAATGGTAAAAGGGTCAATATTCCATCCTATGTAGTTCAAGATGAAGATATAATTCAAGTGCGCGATAAAAGTAAGGAAATTGCTACAATCTTTCAAGGAACAGAAGATTATAAAGAAAGAGAAATTCCAGAATATTTAGAAGTCGACCAAAAAGAATTAAAAGGTAGATTTTTAAGAGCGCCGATGCTTAGCGACGTTCCATACCCAGTTGCTATGGAACCTAATTTAGTAGTTGAGTTTTATAGTAGATAAAAAAATTATTTATTTTTCTTGTTTATTTTAATTGACTCAAATATGAATAAAATTACTGCTATCCAAATTATTATAAAACTAATAATTTTTTCGAAACTTATCACTTCCCCCAAATAGATAATTGCAGTTAAAAATTGCAAAGTTGGCACTAAATAAAAAATTATTCCTGATAGACTTAATGGAATAAGTCTAATTGCAAGATTAAAAAAAAATAGAGGAAGAGCAGTGAAAAGTCCTCCTCCTATTAAAAAAAATATTGTATATTTGTCATCCAATATAAAATGACCTGTACCATTTTGATTCAATAAAATGCTATAACCTAAAAATATTGGCAAAAGTAAGCTTAATTCAAAGAATAAACCAACCTCGCTATCAATATTTACTTTTTTTCTAATAACACCATATAAGGACCAAGTTGTAGCTAGTGAAATTGCTATCCAGGGTATTGAACCAATATTAACAATTAAGTTGATCATTGCGATAAGTATTAAAATTAATGATAAAAATTGTATTTTTGAAAATTTTTCTTTAAAAATAATATATCCTAAAGCTACACTAACAATAGGACTAATATAATAACCCATTGCTGCATCTTGTACATTTTCTGTTGAAATTGATTTAATTAAGAAAAACCAATTTGAAGATATAAGCATTGCAGTAGTTATCAAATATAGTAATTTTTTTTTGTTCTTAAATATTTCAAAAAAATTGAATATTTTTCTTCTTAAAGCTATTAGAATTAAAATAAAAAAAAATGCCCAAATTGCTCTATGAGAAACTATTTCTAAAGGAGGAATATATTTGATATTCTCAAAATATATTACTTGAATGCAACCCCATAAAATAACAGCAATAAGGTTATAAACCAACCCATTAATAAAACTCATTAAATTTAATTATTAGAATTAATCTTTATATTTTTATTTTTTAGTAAATCTTGCAATTCACCACTTTGAAACATCTCATTAACTATATCGCAACCTCCTATAAATTCCTTTTTTACATAAAGTTGAGGAATTGTGGGCCAATCAGAATATTTTTTTATACCTTCACGTATTTCTGGACTATCTAAAACATTTACACTATGAAATTTAATTCCTATGTTAGATAATACTTGGACTACATTGGCTGAAAAACCACACATAGGAAATACAGGTGTACCTTTCATAAAAAGAACAACTTCATTCTCATTTATTTCTTTTTCAATTAAATTAGTTATATCAATTTGTTGATTTTCAGACATTTTATTCAGACTTTGTTTTTAGCATTAGGGCATGCAATTCGCCACCCATTTTTCCTTTTAACGCAGAATATACCATTTGATGTTGCTCAATTCTAGATTTGCCATTGAATCTACTTGAAATAATTGAAGCTTTATAATGATCTTCATCATCCTTCAATTCGTCTACTTCAATTTTTGAATTTGGAAAAGCATTTTCTAATAAATTAACTAATTCTTTCTTTTTAATTGGCATTACTCAAATTTATAATAAATTTATATTTTTGTATATACTTTTATCTGGAGGTCCATCAATATATCTATAAAATGAAAATTTTCTTTCTTTGTTTAAGCCTATAATTGAAGAAGAAACAGTGCCAAATTTGTTATTTATATTAAAACACATTGAATCATAAACATTTTTTTGATTATTAAGTTTATTTTCGGACAGTATTGATTCAATTGGAAAATCATTTTTTTCATCAAAATATATTTTTTTATTATTACTAATTACTTTTAAATAATAATTTATTTTAAAGTTATTTCTGCTATTTAAATCACAATGATTTAAAATTGAAATTCCTTCTGGGACAGTCATAATAGATAAATTCTTACCCAATCCTTCATGTTTTGCCCAATATACATTTTCTTTGTCAGCAATTATTAAATTAAAGCTATTATAATCTTTAATATTTATTGAATTCAAATTTTTTAGTGCCCCTTCTAGATTTTTAGCTTCTAAAATTCTTAAAATTATTTCTCCTCTTGATATCGTATTTTTAAGTTTTTTTTCATTTACATTTCTATTATGAATGC
>CETH01168415.1_pt1 | contig 25113 bp, 24 predicted proteins | sample 361461 | NCBI WGS metagenome assembly CETH01 (sample SAMEA2622695, study PRJEB7988) | marine metagenome | isolation source: saline water (ENVO:00002010), including
AAATTAATCTTCACTATTGTTTTATTTCGCTGAAGAAATAATCTGTAAAGATGTCTGAACTTAAAAAAATAAGAGATGAATTTTTTCTTAAACTTAAAGGGAAACTAGATCTTTCTGAAATAGATCAAATAAAATCAAATCTATTTGGAAAAAACGGACTGATCTCTTCACAATTTAAAAAAATTGGAAGTCTTAATGAGTCGGAAAGAAAAAAATTTGCCTATGATTTGAATATTGTTAAAGACGAATTACAAGATTTAATAAATTCCAAAATAAAAGAAATTGAAAATTTAGAAATTAACAAAAAATTAGAAAATGAAAAAATTGATATAACTTTACCTGAAAGAAATTTTATTAGAGGTAAAATTCATCCAGTTTCACAAACAATTGATGAAATATCATCTATATTTTCAGAAATAGGATTTAGTGTCGAAGAGGGTCCAGATGTTGAAAATGAGTATAATAATTTTACTGCTTTAAATACCCCTGACAATCACCCTGCAAGAGATATGCATGACACATTTTATCTCGACGAAAAAAAAGAAAAATTATTACGCACACACACTTCACCAGTCCAAATTAGGACAATGTTAAAAGACAAACCACCTTTTAAAATTATAGCACCTGGCAGAACTTATAGATCAGATAGTGACCAAACACATTCACCAATGTTCCATCAAGTAGAAGGACTTCATATAGATAAAGATATAAATATGTGCCACTTAAAAGGTTGTTTAGATTACTTTATTAAAGAATTTTTTGAAGTTGACAAAATCAAAATGAGATTTAGACCAAGTCATTTCCCTTTTACTGAACCATCCGCTGAAGTTGATATTGGATATGAAATAAAAGATGGAAAAATAATAATAGGGGAAGGAAATAAATGGTTAGAAATTTTAGGATGTGGAATGGTACATCCAAATGTTTTGAAAAATGTAAAAGTTAATCCTGAAAATTACCAAGGATACGCATTTGGTATTGGGATAGATAGATTAGCAATGTTAAAATATGGCATTAATGATTTAAGATCTTTTTTTGAAAGTGATTACAGATGGCTAAATCATTTCGGATTTGATCCGCTCGATGTTCCAACAAATTATAGAGGATTGAGTAGATGAAAATTACTTTCGATTGGCTTAAAGATCATATCCAAACAAAAAATCCTGAAAATCAACTTTTAGATAAATTAACAGATATAGGTTTAGAAGTTGAGGGAATAGAAAATACTTCTCAAGATTTAAATAAATTTATAATAGTAAAAATAGTCAAAGCTATAAAACATCCAAATGCTGATAGATTAAAAGTTTGTGATGTCGATATTGGTGGAAAAAAAATTGTTAAAGTCGTTTGTGGAGCAGCTAATGCCAAAGAAGGACTTTTGACAATTTATGCGCCTCCAGGAGCAGTAATACCAAAAAATAATATGAAACTATCTATAACTGAAATAAGAGGTGTAACTTCTTACGGAATGCTTTGTTCTGAGTCAGAATTGAATTTATCAGAAGAAAGTCAAGGTATATGTGAGCTGAAAAATCCACAATTTAATCAAAAGATTGGAAAAAAATATTTTACTAAAAAGTCATCTAATTTGATTGATCTATCAATTACTCCTAATAGATCAGATTGTCTAGGAGTAAGAGGAATAGCTAGAGATCTAGCAACAGCAGGATTTGGAAAATTAAAAAAAGTTGAAACAAATAAAATCAAGTCAAAAATAAAGCAGAGGGTGAGTGTAAAAATTTTAAAAGAAAAAAATCAAGGCTGTATTAGTTTTGGTAGTTGCTTAGTTACTGATGTCAAAAATACTGAAAGTCCAAAATGGTTAAAAGACAAGTTAATCTCTATAGGCCAAAAACCTATTTCTGCAATTGTGGATATAACAAATTATATAATGTTGGATTTAAATAGACCATTACATGCTTATGATGCAGATAAGATTGAAAAAGGAATTATAGTAAGAAATTCAAAAAAAGGTGAAAAATTTAAAGCTCTAGATAACAAGGAATACAAACTAGAAGATGGAATGTGTGTAATTTCTGATAACCAAGGAATACTCGGATTGGGTGGGATAATTGGTGGAACAAGATCAGGTACAGAACTTGATACCAAAAATGTTTTAATTGAAGCTGCTTATTTTAATCCTAGATCTATTAGAACAACATCTAAAAAATTAAACATTGATACAGATGCAAAATTTAGATTTGAAAGAGGAATTGATCCGTTATCTATTGAAGAAGGTTTAATTAAAGCTGCAAATTTAATTAAAAAAATTTGCGGAGGTGAAATTAGTAAAATAGATGTTCAAAAAATTGAAAATTATAAAAAGAAAAATATTAAATTTGAGATAAAATTATTTGAAAAAATTTCAGGTTTAAAAATTTCAAATAAAGAGATTTTGAAAATCTTAAAAGATTTGGGATTTCAGGCTAAAGGAAATAGAACTTTTTTAAATTTAAAAGTACCTTCTTGGAGACCAGATATAGAGAAGCCTATTGATGTTGTAGAGGAGTTATTAAGAATAAATGGTTACAATAAGATTAAGAAAATTGATCCCATTAAAATAAGATCTAAACCTACACTAAATAAAGCACAAAAATTATTTCATTTTTTACAAAGATCAATCGCATCTAAGGGATATAAAGAAGCTATAACTTGGTCATTCACAGACTCTAAGATTAATAATTTGTTTAAAATTGACTTAAAAAATATAGAGATTGTCAATCCTATAAGTTCTGACCTTAATGTTTTAAGAAACTCAATTTTTTCAAATTTGACGACTTATTTAAATAAGAATTTAGATAGAGGAATTAAAGATCTCTCTTTATTTGAAATTGGTCCAATATTTTATGGTTCCAATCCTGGAGAGCAAGAAACTGTTATAGGTGGCTTGCGTTCAGGAAAAGTCTCAAGGTTATCATGGATAGAAAAAGAGAGAGTTGTTGATGTATTTGATGTTAAAAAAGATGTAATCCAAACTTTAGTTGAAGCAGGATATAGTAAGTCAAAACTTTTTGTAGACGATGAAACACCAAATTATTATCATCCTGGTAAATCTGGCAGAATTTTTTTGAACAAAGAAAAAAATAAAGTTGCAGCATATTTTGGTGAAATACATCCTAATATTATAAAAAAAATTGATATCAAAACTGAGGCTTTGATGGGATTTGAAATTTTCTTAGATAATTTGAAACAATCAGAAAAATCTCTTAAAAACCAAAAAAATCTTTATAAAGTTTCCGATTTTCAGAAATCGGAAAGAGATTTTGCTTTTATAATTAACAAAAACTTTAAATCTAGTGAATTAATCGAAATTATATCTAATGTAGATAGAGAGCTTATTAGAAATGTAAATATTTTTGATGTTTATGAGGGTGAAAACATACCACATGATAAAAAGTCTGTTGCTTTAAATGTGACTATTCAATCGATGAATAAGACTTTAAAAGATGAGGATTTAGAGAAAATTAATAAATTAATTATCGATACTGTAGAAAATACAACAGGCGCTAAAATTAGATCATAAAATTTATGAATACTATCGATAATATAAGGAATTTTGCAATCATAGCTCATATAGATCATGGTAAATCTACTATAGCCGATAGAATTATTCATAAGTGTGGGGGTCTTACCGAAAGAGAGATGAAAGCTCAAGTTTTAGACTCTATGGATATAGAAAGAGAAAGAGGAATTACTATCAAAGCCCAAACGGTAAAACTAAAATATAAAGCTAAAAATGGAAAAGAGTATATATTAAATATTATTGATACTCCTGGCCATGTAGATTTCAGTTATGAAGTAAGTAGATCCTTGTATGCTTGTGAGGGATCAATATTAATTGTTGATAGTACTCAAGGAGTAGAAGCACAAACATTAGCTAATGTCTATCAAGCTTTAGAGATTAATCATGAAATTATTCCTGTATTGAATAAAATTGATTTACCCGCTTCTGATTTAGATAAAACAAATAAACAAATAGAAGATGTAATTGGTATAGATACTGAGAATGCTATTCCATGTTCTGGAAAAACTGGAGAAGGAATAGATGATATTTTAGAACAAATTATTAATCAATTGCCTGGACCGAAAGGTAATCCTAATGATGATTTAAAATGTTTATTAGTTGATAGTTGGTACGATACTTATTTGGGAGTAGTAATTTTGGTTAGAGTAATAAATGGAAAAATTACTAAAAATATGAAAATTAAGATGCTTTCTACAAATCAAGATCATATTGTTGAAAAAGTAGGTGTTTTTACCCCAAAGCCTAAAGACATTAATGAATTAAACTCCGGTGAAATAGGTTTCATTACAACAGGAATTAAAGTTTTATCAGAAACAAAAGTTGGTGATACAATTTGTGACGCTTCAAAACCTTTAATTAATGCTTTGCCTGGATTTAAACCTAGTAAACCAGTTGTTTTTTGTGGATTATTCCCTGTTGATAGTTCTGAATATCAAAAATTGAAAGATGGTTTAGCAAAATTACAATTAAATGATGCAAGTTTTTCTTTTGAAGCAGAATCATCATCAGCCTTAGGCCTTGGCTTTAGATGTGGCTTTTTGGGATTGCTTCATCTTGAAATTATTACTGAAAGATTAGAGAGAGAATTTGATGTTAATTTACTGACAACAACTCCTGGAGTTGTTTACAAAGTCAACTTGAATAATGGAGACACGATAGATTTGCAAAATCCTTCAAGTCTTCCAGATTCAACTTTAATAAAGCTTATTGAAGAGCCCTGGATTAAAGCGACAATAATAACTCCAGACGAATATTTGGGCTCCATTATTAAATTATGTCAGGATAAAAGAGGTATTCAGACAAATTTAAGTTATTCAGGAAATAGAGCAGTATTAAATTATGAACTTCCACTCAATGAGGTTGTATTTGACTTCAACGATAGAATAAAGTCTATGACAAGCGGTTATGCAAGTTTTGACTATGAAATAATAGAACATAGAGAAGGTGATTTAGTCAAGTTAGGAATATTAGTAAATGGTGAACCAGTTGATGCCCTAGCCATGATGATTCATAAAGATTTTGCTCAAAAAACTGGGAGGGAGGTTTGTGAAAAATTAAAAGATTTAATTCCTAGACATAATTTTATGATACCTGTTCAAGCAGCAATAGGAGGTAAAATTATAGCGAGAGAAACAATAAAAGGCTTTAAAAAAGATGTTTTAACAAAGATTCATGGTGGGGGAGCTACAGATAGAAAAAGAAAACTTTTAGAAAAACAAAGAAAAGGTAAAGCTAGATCTAAGCAATTTGGAAGAGTAGAAATTCCACAAGAAGCATTTATTGGTGTTCTAAAAATAAATAAGGAAAAATAGATCATGGGAAAAATTATTGACTGTATCACTTTTTTTGACAATAATTTTATGTTTGATTTTCGTTATAGTGAAATTAATAAATTTGTTGATAAATTTCTTATATGTGAGTCGTTGTATGATCATAAAAATAATTCAAAAAAAATTAATTTTGATCCACAAAAAAAATATGAAAATAATCCAAAAATTATACACATCATATTAGAGGAAAGATTCCCAAAAAGTACAAACGCGTGGCAAAATCAAGCATTACAAAGGGAGTTTATTTTAAAAAAATTGGATTTTGCAGATGATGAAGATTATATTTTTTTCTCAGATCCGGATGAAATACCTAATGTTAAAATTTTAAAAAATTTTCAATTAAAAAAGAAATATGGAATTTTTTTACAAAAATTTTACAATTATAAATTTAATCTTTTCAATCCATATGAAACTCCGTGGGAAGGAACTAGAGTATGTAAGAAGAAAAACTTGAAATCAATAGATTTTATGAGAGAAAAAGTAAAAAGAAAAAATTTGAAATATAAATTTTTTAGAATTGATAAAGAAAAAAATATTGAAATATTCGATGATGGAGGATGGCATTTTAATAATCTAATGGAGCCTGAGGAAATATCAAAAAAATTAAAAACTTATGCTCATGTTGAGTTTAGCAGCGAAAATTATTCTTCAATTGATACTATACGAGAAAAGATAAAAAATAGTATTGATCTTTTTGATAGGGGGGAAAATTATAAAAAAGTAGATATAGACGAAACTTTTCCAAAATATTTAGTTGATAATTTGGATAAATTTAAAAAATTTATTGCTTAGAAAATTTAATTGGAGAGATGGCCGAGTGGTTTAAGGCGCACGCTTGGAAAGTGTGTAAAGGGGAAACTCTTTCATGGGTTCGAATCCCATTCTCTCCGCCACCTATATTTTGTTAGTGTCAAAAAAAGAAATAGGGGAAATTGTAGTTCTATAATTTTTTTTAAACCAAAAAGGCATATAACGCTCTGCTAAGAAACCATATATCCTTTTTTTTTCATAACCTTTTAATTTGATTTTTTTAAATTGTTCTTCACATTTAAATAACCAAGGGAATATCTCATTATAAAATTGATTAAGAATTTTGGCATTTTTGCACATAAACATATTATGAGGGTAGAATTTGTGACCATTTAAAAAATCTTCAAAATCGTTTTTATTTTTTTTTGATAAAAAGTTTAGAGATTTTTCTAAAAAAAAAGACCCATGAAATATATTAAACTGATCTTTTAAACTTGTATCATTTATTAAAACTTTGGGTTTTTTAAGAACCTCAAAAAAATTTCTCTTAATTAGTTTTATATTTTTTATCTTTTTAAATATTAAAGGTTTACCTAAAACTACATCATAATTTTTCCAACTTTTCTTTGGTTTTTTTATAATGACCTTATTCAATTGTTTAAAAGATTTTATATTTTTCAGTTCTGAGTTAGTCCAAAATCTTCTGTAAGTACAAAAACTAATCCAATTATTATAATTTTTATTTATTAAATTATTTTTCCATAACTTGTAATGAAAAGTATATTCTCCGAAATTAGAATTTTTATTCGATATATTATTTAAACCTTTATCACTTATCCAATTTTTATTGAACTTAGCTTTACCAATTCCAACTGGTATAAATTTTAACTTTTTAAAGTTATTTAAGTTTTCATTATAAATAGAAATACAAAAAATTTTCATGTTAATATTTTTAAAAATCAATATAAGATTTAATTATTATTATAATTAAAAACATTAAAAATACATGAAAAAATTTTTGAATTTAGGACTACAACCATTAGCAAATTCATATTTGACTAAAAAAAATTTAACAAAAAAAGAAAAAAAATTTAAACTCGAGCTTGGTTTTGACACCAAAAATTACTTAGTTTCTATAATTGATACAGTTCCAAAAGAAAAAATGTTTAATGAAAATTATCCATATAAATCTTCTGAATCCAAAACAATGAGGAATTCTTTTAAAAAATTATCATATAAAATAAAAAAAAAATTTAAGCCTAAAAAAATATTAGAAATTGGTAGTAATGATGGAGTGTTTTTAAAGAATTTTAATAAAAAAACTATTATCGGGATTGAACCATGTAAAAATTTAGCAAAAATTACGCAAAAAAAAGGATTTAAAGTTTACCCAGAATATTGGGATATTAAATTGTCAAAAAAAATTGCAACAAAAAAAAAAATTGACCTAATATATTCAGCCAATACCTTAAGTCATATAAAAAATTTTTCACAAATTTTTAAAGCTATCAATTTCGCACTTAATACTAATGGTATATTAATTTTAGAAGATCCATCTTTACTCGAATGTATGAAAAAAAATGCGTATGACCAATTTTATTGTGAGCATATATTTGTATTTTCAACTATATCGCTTAGTAAAATTTTAGATAACTTTGATCTCGAAATATTTGATATTGAAAAAACTAATACTCATGGTGGTTCAAATAGATATTATATTAAAAAAAAACAAAATAATCTTTATAAGATAAATCTAACTGTCAAAAAAAATATAAAGATTGAAAAAAAATATGGTTTACACAATTTTAAAAGTTATAAAAAATTTTCTAAAAGAGTTTTAAATTCAAAAAAAAAATTAATAAAATTATTAAACAAAATTAAAAATGATAATAAAACAATCATTGGTTATGGTGCTACAGCTAAATCTTGTACTGTATTGAATTACTGTAATATCAAAAATAGCATAATAGATTATTTTTATGATACAACTTCATTTAAAATAGGAAAATATCTACCAGGAAGTAAGATAAAAATTAAAAAATATGAAAAATTAGATTTTAAAAAAATCGATTATGTTTTTTTAGGAGCTTGGAACTTTAAAAAAGAAATTTTTAATAAAGAAAAAAGATTTATTAAAAATGGAGGAAAGTTTATTACCCATGTTCCATCACCAAAAATTATATAAAATCACTTAATTTTATACCCAATTTATCTTTTTTTGATAAAATTGGTTTTTTAATAGGCCACTTTATTTTAAGAGTTTTATCATTCCACAAAATTGTTTTTTCGCTGTTTTTATCTCTGTATTGTGAGCATTTATAATAAACCCCACATGTTTTTGATAAACATAGAAATCCGTGTGCAAAATTTTCCGGTATATACAAAGAAAAATCTGAGTTTTGTGAAATTTCAATAGCAAAATGTTTACCAAAAGTTTTTGAATTTTTTCTCAAGTCGACTACAACATCCAAGATTTTTCCTTGAACAGCAGTAATTATTTTTGCTTGGCTTTTTCTAGTTTGTAGATGTAAACCACGTAAAGTATTTTTCTTTGAAAAAGAAAAGCAATCAAAAATAAATTTTTTTTTTAGTATATTATTTTTTTGGACTTCTTTAAAAAAACCTCGTTTATCTTTGAAAATATTTGTTTTCAAAATAACTAGATTTTTAATAGGGGTTTTTATAATTTTCACAATATTTAATTTTTTATTAGTTTATTATATTTTAAATAAAATTGTCTTTTAAATAAATGCTATAATCGCAATTTCCATAAAATTTAATATTTTTTTTTATCCTATTTTTATTAATCCATTTTTTTTTAATTGCTATTTCTTCCAAGCAAGCAATTTTAACTCCTTGGACTTTCTCTACAGATTTTACATAGTTTGAAACATTTCCTAAATCATCGATTTTTCCAGCATCAGACCAAATTGCTCCTCTTCCAATTAATTCAAAATTTAATTTTTTGATCTTTTTATACTTTTTTATCAAATCAGTAATTTCAAGCTCACCTCTTTTGGAAGGTTTAAGTTTACTAGCGTAGTTAGAGACATTTTTATCAAAAAAATATAATCCAGTTATTGCATTTTTAGATATAAATTTTTTTGGCTTTTCTATTATTTTCTCAATTTTATTTTTTGAAATCTTGGCGACACCATAATTTTTTGGAGAAGCCACCTCTTTAAGAAATATTGTTGCACCATTTTTATGAGCAGATGATTTTTCCAATTTTTTTGCAAGACTCTGTCCGTAAAAAAAATTATCACCAAGAATAAGTGCTACATTATCATTATTAATAAATGATTTTCCAAGAACAAATGCTTCAGGCAAACCTCTTGGTTTATTTTGAATTTTATAATTTATTTTTATGCCATACCTAGAGCCATCACCTAATAAAGCTTTAAAATTTTCAATCTGTCCTGGATTTACAATCATTAAGATATTTCTGATGTTAGCAAGCATTAAAACTGATAATGGATAGAAGATCATTGGCTTATCGTGTATTGGCAAAAGCTGCTTATTAACCGATTTTGTTAATGGACTTAACCTGGTTCCTGAACCACCTGCAAGAATAATACCTTTTTTAATCATTTATATTTATATTAATAAAACATATATTAAATCTACTGTATTTAAAAAGCATAATTTATGTTATATTAATTTTTTCCAAAAAATGAAAAATAAAAACTATCAAGCAGATTCCATTAAAGTATTAAAAGGTCTTGAAGCTGTTCGAAAAAGACCAGGCATGTATATTGGTGACACTGATGACGGAACAGGTTTACACCATATGGTGTATGAAGTGATAGATAATTCAATTGATGAGGCTTTAGCAGGATACTGTAAAAATATTCATGTTCGTATGAATTCAGATGGCACTGTAACAGTTAAAGATGATGGCAGAGGAATACCAGTTGATATTCACAAAGGTGAAAATAAATCTGCTGCTGAAGTAATTATGACTCAATTGCACGCAGGAGGAAAATTTGATCATGATTCTTATAAAGTATCAGGTGGACTTCATGGAGTAGGAGTTTCAGTTGTTAATGCATTATCAGAAAAACTTGAATTAGAAATCTATAGAGATAACAAAAAATACTATATTGAATTTAATAATGGGTCTGCGAAGAAGCCATTAAAAGTAACAGGAAAATCAAAAGAAACTGGAACAAAAATAACCTTTTTGCCCTCTAAGGAAATTTTTTCGTCAACTAAGTTTAGTGGCAATATAATAATAAAAAGAATGAGAGAGTTAGCTTTTTTAAATAAAGGTATAAAAATTATATTTACAGACGCGACTGCTAAAAAAGAAACATCAAAAGAATTTAGATTTGATGGAGGAGTTTTAGAATTTGTCGAATTTTTAGATGAAAAAAGAGAAAAGCTTCAAAATAAAAATGGAAATGATATTTTTAAAAAACCAATCTATATCGAGGGAAAAAAAGACAATATAGAAATAGAGTGTTCTCTTAAATGGAACTCAGGATATTCAGAAGATGTTCATCCTTACACGAATAATATATATCAGAGGGATGGAGGGACCCATATTCTTGGTTTTAGAAGTGCTTTAACAAGAGTTGTAAACAAATATGCCACTGAAAATAATCTTCTTAAAAAAAATAAATTAAACATTTCTGGTGATGATATTAAAGAGGGACTAACATGCGTTCTTTCAACAAAAATTCCTGATCCTAAGTTTTCTTCACAGACAAAAGACAAATTAGTTTCTTCAGAAGTCAGAATGATTGTAGAGTCAGTTATAAATGAAAAATTATCTATATGGTTTGATCAAAATCCATCTATTTCAAAAATAGTAATTACAAAAATTATTCAGGCAGCTCTAGCAAGAGATGTAGCAAGGAAGGCTCGAGAAAACGTCAGAAGAAAAGGTGCCCTCGAATTAAGTGGGCTACCAGGAAAGTTAGCAGACTGCCAAATAGGTAAACAAGAAGGAACCGAGTTATTTATAGTAGAGGGAGATTCTGCTGGAGGGTCTGCTAAACAAGGAAGAAACAGAGCTAATCAAGCAGTTTTGCCATTACGCGGAAAAATTTTAAATACATATGTAGAAGAATTAAATTCCAAAAAAAATGGTAATGGTTCTGACCAAAGAACAAAAGCATTATCAAAAATGATTTCCTCTAATGAAATTGTAACTTTAATTAATGCTCTAGGCTTAGATCCAAAAGTACAAGAGATTGATTTAAAAGACTTGAGATATGGAAAAATTATTATAATGACTGATGCAGATGTTGATGGATCTCACATAAGAGCATTATTATTAACCTTTTTTAATAATAAACCATTTAATAAACTCATAGAGAATGGTCATGTTTATTTAGCTCAACCACCATTGTTCAAAATTAATAAAGGCTCTAAAGGAATTTACATAAAGGACGATAAAGAGCTTGAGAATTATATAGTAAATAACAGTAAAGAATTGAAAAAGATAAAAAAGGGATCAAAAGAGTTTATTAAAGAATTAGAAGTTGAAAAATCAAAGATGAATATACAAAGATTTAAGGGTTTGGGAGAAATGAATCCTGAAGAGCTGTGGAGCACAACCTTAGATCCAGAAACAAGGAATTTATTACAAGTTCAATATTCAAAAGATACAAAAAAAGATCAAAGCTTAATACACACATTAATGGGCAATGATGTTGCTTTAAGAAAAGATTTTATCATTTCCAATGCAATCAATGTACAAAACTTAGACATTTAAATTATGAAGTTTTTTGAAACTTCAAAATATAATACTCTAAAAAAATCTACTTATATTTCATTAAGATGGATAGGAATATTGGGGCAATTGATATCTATTTATTTTGTTTATTTTTATCTTAATTTTGATTTTAATTTTATTCTTTCAAATTTGATTATTTTCCTTGGAATTTTAAGTAACTTTTATCTGATTTTTATTTATAAAAAAACTCAATTATCTGATAGATCAGCTTTTATCTTTTTACTAATAGATATCATCCAGCTTACAGTACTTATTTACTTAACAGGAGGAGTTTCAAATCCGTTTATAATTTTCATTTTAATACCAAGTGTTTTTGCTTCATCAAATCTAGGATTAAGGACAAATTTATTCCTTGTAATATTTACAGTATTATCGATTATTTTTCTTACTTTTTATTCAATGGATTTACCCAAACCCCTAAGTGATCATTTTCATGTAAGTCCATATTATCATTTTGCTATACCAGTATCTTTAATAATAGCTTTAGTATTTCTTAATTATTTTGCAATTATTTTTGGAGTAGAATCAAGATTAAGGAAAGAAGCACTAAATAAAATGGAAGAAATCATGGCGAAAGAACATGAAATGTTATCTTTGGGAGGTCAAGCAGCAGCTGCAGCACATTCACTTGGAACACCTTTATCAACTATAAAAATAATTACTCAAGAACTTTCAAAACAATTAAAAAATCAAAAAGAAGTACAACAAGATATTGAGCTTTTATCAAGTCAAGTTGAAAGATGTAATCAAATTTTAAAAAAATTAAGTTTAAATCCTATCGAAGAAGACGAATTTATAGATGAAGATATTCCCATGAAAGATTATTTAAAGGAGATTGTTTCCTCTTTTGAAAATACAAGTAAAAAAACTTTTATTCTAAATTTTGATCAAGATTTAAATTCAAAGAAAATTACAAAATCAGAAGAAATTATTTATGGTTTAAGAAATTTTATAGGAAATGCAAATAAATATAGTTTTAAAAAAATTTTTATTACATTAAAAAGTGATTCAAATTTTACAGAAATTTTAATTGAGGATGATGGAGAGGGTTATCCTAATGATATTATATCTAAAATAGGGGAACCTTATTTAAAATCTAATAAAAAAAATTTAAAAGATAAATCAGGTTTAGGTTTAGGAATATTTATAGGCAAAACTTTACTTGAAAAAAATTTTGCAATAATTAATTGTAGAAACTCTGAATTAAAGAACGGAGCTCAGGTAAATATTAAATGGAAAAATAGTGATTTGATAAAAATTTAATGTAATTTATTTTTTTTGTCGAATAAGGCGCTTAATTGTGAGATCATTACATCTCCAAGTTCGTTTACATCGGTGATTTTTATTGCACGATCATAGTATCTAGAAACATCGTGACCAATTCCTATAGCTAAAATTTCAATGTTAGTTTTATTTTCAATAAATTTTACAATTTTTTTTAAATGTTTTTCCAAAAAATCACCTGAGTTGACAGATAAAGTTGAGTCGTCTACTGGCGCTCCATCCGAAATTACCATAAGTATTTTTCTTTCCTCTTTTCTTTTTTTTAACCTGTTAAAAGCCCATAATATAGCCTCTCCATCTATATTTTCTTTCAATAAACCCTCTTTTAACATCAAGCCAAGATTATTTTTAGATTGTCGCCAGTGAGTATCTGCTCCTTTATAAATTATGTGTCTTAAATCGTTGAGTCTGCCAGGTGTTTTTGGTTTACCTTTTTTATTCCATAACTCTCTGCTTTGACCACCTTTCCAATTTTTTGTGGTAAAACCTAAAATTTCTACTTTGACAGAACATCTCTCCAAAGTTCTTGATAATATATCTGCACAAATCGCAGCAATAGTAATTGGTCTTCCTCTCATGGATCCAGAGTTATCAATTAGTAAAGTTACAACTGTATCTTTAAAATCTAAATCTTTTTCTTTTTTAAAAGATAAAGAATTGTATGGATCCATAATAATTCTAGGTAACTTTGAGCTATCCAATAATCCATCTTCTAAATCAAACTCCCAAGCCCTATTCTGTTTTGCTAGTAATTGTCTTTGGAGTTTATTTGCAAGTTTTGTAATAATATCTTGAAAGCCCAATAATTGTTGGTCTAAAGTTTTTCTTAATTTAATAGCTTCTTCAAAATTTTCGAGATTTTCAGCTTTGGTGATTTCATCATATTGATTTGTAAAAATCTTATATTCAAGATTTAAATCTTTAATATTTTTTTTCTGGATAATCTCTTCCTTATTCTGCTTATTAGAGTCAGCATCAACTAATTGTTCATCTATCTTATATTCACTTATATCGTAATCACTATCAAGACTTGCCTCTGTCTCTTCTTCTTTGCTTCTATCTTTCTTATCCTCTGAATCTTCTTCTTGATCATTACTAGAGGAATCTTTTTGATCATCATTTTGATTTTGCTCATTGATTTCATCATTTTCCTCTGTTTGAAAAATATCCATTTCTTGAAATATTTCAGAAAATTTTGAAGAATAATTTTCTTGATTTTCCAAGTTGTTTTTCAAAAAATCAAAGTGCTTATTAATTGAACTTTCAAAATCTTTTTCCCAATAACTTAATATTTTAGCAGTAAGTGAATTTAATTCAATATTATGGAATTTTTTTAACATATAAAGCTCAAATGCTTCAGACACAGGTACATCTTCTTTTGTCTTAAGTTGATCTTTTTTTTTTAAATCTATTATTTGATTATAATTATCTTCAAAATTTTTTTTAATACCTTTAAGCATTTTTCCACCTAAAGACTCATATCTTATTTTTTCTGCTATTGAATATAAAGATTTACAAGATGAATTTGATGGTAAGTTTTTTTTATAAATATTTTCATTTGAAAACTTTTTTTTTAAAGCAGATGAGTCTGAATTTGCTCTTGCTTTTATAAAATCTTTTTTTGAAGCAAGACTATCTAAATCAACAAAATCATATTTATCTAAATTTTTGTTTTTTTTTTCTTTATTAATCTCAAAGTCATTAGAAATAACTCTTACTGTTGAAGCTAAAGCTTGCTTAAGTTTTTCTTTAAAATTAGCGTCCTTGTTGCTATTACCCATTTAAATTTGAATATTTGCAAGAGATTCTGGTAATTCTTCTCCAAAACATCTTTGATAATATTCAGCTATAGTGTTTTTTTCAATTTCATCACACTTATTTAAAAATGTGACTCTAAAAGCGTAACCAGTATCTTTAAATATCTCTGTATTTTCAGCCCAATGCAAAACTGTTCTTGGACTCATAACTGTAGATATATCTCCAGCCATGAAACCTTTTCTTGTTAAAGAAGCAACCTTGATCATGTTTGCAACCTTTTCCTTACCTTTTGCGTTATTAAGATTTTTATTTTTTGCTAAAATAATATCCATTTCTTTTTCAAGACTTAAATAATTTAGAGTTGAAACTATATTCCACCTATCCATCTGACCTTGATTTATTTGCTGTGTTCCGTGGTATAGTCCAGTAGTATCACCCAATCCTACTGTATTAGAAGTAGCAAAAAGCCTAAAGTATTTATTCTGTTTGATGACTTTATTTTTATCAAGAAGAGTAAAACTTCCTTGAGACTCAAGAACTCTTTGAATAACAAACATAACATCTGGCCTTCCCGCATCATACTCGTCAAAAACTAGAGCTACTGAATTTTGAATAGACCAAGGTAAAATTCCCTCATTAAATTGTGTAATTTGTTTTCCCTCTTTTAAAACAATTGCATCTTTACCGATCAAATCGATTCTACTTATATGGCTATCAAGGTTTACCCTAATGCAAGGCCAATTTAATCTTGCTGCTATTTGTTCAATATGAGTTGATTTACCTGTACCGTGATATCCTTGCACCAAAACTCTTTTATTAAACGCAAAGCCAGAAATGATTGCTAAAGTTGTGTCTCTATCAAATTTGTAATTTTTATCTATATCAGGAACATATTCACTTTTTTTTGAAAAAGCATCAACTTCCATTTCAGAGTCTATTCCAAAAGTCTGTTTGATAGATATTTTAATATCTGGTTGTATATTTAAACTAGGTGTCAATTTTTTCTCTATAAGTATTTTTTAGTTGTGTGTATGCCAAAGTAATTAATTTAAGTTTTTCTTCATATTTTTTATTTCCATAATTCATATCAGGGTGAAATTTTTTGACAAGTATTTTGAACTTTTTTTGAATTTTTTGCCAATTTAAACCCACAGAAACTCCTAACATACTGAAAGCTTTAATATCCTTGTGATCAAATTTAAATTGTCGCATATGATTATAATCATATTTTAGTTTATCTTTTTCTAAATCTTCTCTTAGAGCATTATTCCATAAAACTTTAAAAAAATTATCTGACGAACTAAAACTTTGAGTAGGTTTGTGCCATACCATATCTGATTTTAAAAAATCTATAACTTGCTCATCGTTCATTCCTGAAAAATAATTCCAGTTTTTATTGAATTCTTTAACGTGTTCCAGACAAAGCATTCTAAACTTTTTGCTATTATCTTTTTCCACAGGTGCTTTATATTCACCTATTTCTTTACAATTATTCCAGTCACAAATATTTTTCATGATATATAATAATAAATATGAACATTAATGAGTTAATTTCAATTATAAAAAAAAAATTAATAGATGAAATTAAGATAGAAGATATTTTGATTGAAGATAAAAGTTTCCTACATAAAAACCATGCTTCTAACCAAAAAGATAAATTTCATATAAAAATTTCAATACAATCGGATGAATTAAAAAAAATGAGCAAAATTGATAGTAATAAAAAAATTTATAAAGTTTTAGACAAAGAAATGAAACTATACATTCATTCTTTACAAATTTTAATTAGTTAGTTCTTTTTTTAAAAAAGATTTAATTTTATTTCTTGTAAATACCTTATTTATTTCAGGATTTCCAATTCTTTTAAGTAAAATTAAATTTATCTTATCTGAATAATTTTTCTTATCTATTGTCATAAAAGAAACAATTTTATTAAGATCTTTTATTTTAAAATAATTTTTAATATTGAAAGGTAATTTTGAATTTTTAAAATGATTTTTAACTGATTGATATTCATTGTTACTCAACATTTTGCTGTTTTTGCTAAAACTTAAAGCTGAATTTATTCCTAAAAGTACAGCTTCACCATGATTAAGTTTTTTTGAATAATTTAGTGAAGCTTCATAAGCATGTGCAAATGTATGACCAAAATTAAGAACTTTTCTAAAACTTTTTTCTTTTTCGTCTTTTTCAACTACCACTTTTTTAATTTGGCAACTTTTAAAAATTGCATTTTCTATAAATGGAGATTTTAGTTGTAAAATATTAAAGACATTTTTATTTAGATATTTGTAAAAATTTTTATTTGCTATAATCGAGTGTTTTAAAATTTCACCATAACCACAAACTATTTCTCTTCTCGGAAGTGATCTTAAAAAATTAATATCGCTTATAACTAAATTTGGTTGATAGAAACTTCCTATTAAGTTTTTACCATACTTAGTGTTTATCCCAGTTTTACCACCCACTGAAGAATCTACTTGAGATAATAAAGTTGTAGGTATGTTAATAAACTTTATTCCTCTTTTAAATAGACTCGCAGCAAAGCCACCTAAGTCTCCAGTGATCCCACCACCAATTGAAATCAAGCAATCAGATCGTGAAAAATTTTCTTTAAGTAATATCTTTAAAATTAAATTTAAATTACTTTGACTTTTATTTTTTTCAGAAGCTATAAAATAATGTTTATAGATTTTTTTTTGATTAAAAGCTTGATTGACTTTATTAATCATTTTTTTTGGTACATTTTTATCTATTATTAAAAGGCATTTATTGAAATCAATAGACTCATTTTTAGTTAGTTTGGATATCTTAGAGACTAAATTAGATCCAATTATTATAGGGTAATTTTGAGTTTTGGTTTTAATTTTTAATTTTATTGGTTTCATAAATTTTTGTAATTTTATTTACAATTATCGTTTTTGAAAGTTTTTCACAGTCAATTTTATATAACGCTTTTGAATAAATATTAGAACGTTTTTTTATTAATTCAATTAATTCTAGTCTGTTGATTCCAAAGGCTAAGGGTCTTTTTTTACTATTGTTTATTCTTCTAATAAGAGTTCTATAATTCCAATTTAGCCAAAAAGAGTAATGATTTTTTAAAACTTCTTTTTTAATATTATTGTTTAAGAAACCACCTCCACCTAGAGAAATAATACTTTCTTCTTTTTCAAGATTTTTTAATGTAATTTTTTCCTCAACTTCTCTAAAATATTTTTCCCCTTTAACCTCAAAAATTTTAGAAATTTTCATACCTATTTGGTTCTCAATTTCTATGTCAATATCAATAAAATCTAATTGAAGTTTTTTTGATGTCATCAACCCTATAGAGGTCTTCCCAGAACCCATCATACCTAATAAAACAAGATTTTTTTTTAATTTCATAAATTTCTACATTGAAAAAACACAAATTTGTCTTAATTTGAAATTAACTAACGATATATGCAATTTATTAAAAAAACAAGTTCAAGCAAAAGCATTGTTGGGTTGATATTAAAATTATCTTTGGTCCTACTGGTAATTATTTCACTAGTCTTTCTTCTAAACAAAATCGATTTTCCTTCACCTAAAAAAGAAATAGAAAAAATCATTTCTAATGACAATTTTAAAATCGTTAAGTAAAAATTATTTTTTTATCTTTATTATTATAACGATAAATTTTAACTCTTTGGCTGAAGATAAACCAGTTGACATTTGGAATATTGATAAAAAAGAAATAGAGGATACTTCAACCAGCACAACTTCAGTCGATGAAAAAGACAATAATAAAAAAAAAGAATTAGAATCCAATATTTATCAAATGCAATCTCAAAAACAATCAGATGTTATTGAACTTGATGAGAATGTAGATTCTAAAATTATAAAAATTGTAGGACTTTATGATCCTGAAGATTATGGTTTAGATATTAATATGTGGTCTAATTCAGATGGGGACCAATTAAAGAATATTTTTTTAAAGTTGGAAAAAATAAATTTATCTGAAGACGCAAAAGAAATAATGAACATATCTGTTCTTACCAATTCTTATTTCCCTCAAAAAAATATCTCTGAAAAAGAATTTTTAAAATTTAAATCAGATTGGTTAATGAAAAACTCAGATTTAGATTTGATTCAAAATTATATTTCTAAAAATCAAGTAATAAATTCTCAACCTAAATTAACAAGATATTTAATTGATCAACATCTATCTGCTGCAAATATAGAAAAGGCATGTGAAATATTTTTAGAAAATTCCGAGCCTATAAATGATAATTATTTATCTAAATTCAATATTTATTGTTTAATTGAGTCAGGAAAAAAAGAAGAAGCACAAATAATTTTTGACCTTAAAAAAGAATTAGGATTTGAGGATAAATATTTTGAAAAAAAAATTGCATATTTGTTGGGATATTCATCAAAGATAGACGAGACTATATCTGAAAAATCTATTTTTGATTTTTATTTAGCACATAAAACAAATCCTGATTTTTTTTTTGAACCAAAAAAAACTACTGATAAAATAATTTGGAAATATCTTGCAGCATCTAATTTACTTTCTTCTTTTAAGGAAATTGAAATTTCAGAATTAGATAAAATTTCAAATTTAGAATTAGCAACTCATAATAAGAATTATCCTGAGAAAGATTTATTAGAAATTTACAAAAGATTTCAATTCAATTTTGATCAATTGCTGAATGCAGAAAATTCTTATAAATCCTTGGATAATATAGAAGCAAGAGCTTTGATTTATCAAAAAATCCTTCTAGTAACTGAAATGAAAGAAAGATTAAGATTGCTAAAAATTTTAAAGAATTTATTTAAAAAAGATAAGATTAACAATGCTTTTGATGTTGAATTAAAAAAGTTTTTAGACGAAATGGATCCTTTAAATATTCCAGATAATCTTACAAGTTTTTATTACACTAATATTCAAATCAAAAAAGAGCCAAAGAAAAAAATTAAATTTAATAATGATATATTACATCAGTCTAAACTTCTTAATTATTTTAATGGTGATTATTCTAAATCTAAAATTGAAAAAGATTTAAATAATTTTTTAAAAAAAATAAAAAAAAATAAAAAGTATTTACTTTCTAAAAAAGATATAATTTTTCTAGACTCTTTAAGATCTGATGGAGTAAAAATTGATAAAAAATTTGACAATTTATATGAAGTGGACACATCCGAAATACCAACAGATATACAGGTGATGATTAATAATAACGAAAAGGGAGCTGCATTATTAAGAATAGTTCAAGTTATTGGAGAAGATGAATTGGAAAGAATAGACGAAGATACTATGTATTTTATAATAAGTACCTTAAACCAGTTAAATATTGGACTTATCAGAAACCAAATTCTACTTAAAGTTCTTCCTTTAAAAGTTTAGAAATTAGTTTATCTATTAATTACATGAGTATCAAACACATCATTACTGTACCAGATGAAACACTAAAAAAAATTTCTGAACCAATTGAAAAAGTTGGTATTAATGAAAAAAAACTTATTAATGATTTATTTGAAACAATGTATGAATCTAAAGGCATTGGGCTTGCTGCAGTTCAAGTGGGAATACTTAAAAGAATTTTAGTCATAGATGTATCTAATAAAGACGAAAAAAGTGAACCTTTAAGTTTTATTAATCCAACTATAAAAAAAATTAGTGATGAAACATCAATTTATGAGGAAGGATGTTTGTCTATACCTGATACATTTATAGAGATTGAAAGACCTAAAATTTGTGAAGTTGAATATATTGATATAAATGGCAAAATAAAAAATTTGAGATGTGACGGTCTTCTATCTACTTGTCTTCAACATGAAATAAATCATTTAGATGGTAAATTGATAATTGATCATTTGTCAAAATTAAAAAAAGATATAATTATTAAAAAAATTTCAAAATTAAAAAAAAACCCTGATAGAATAATAGTTTAAAATGCCTAAAAAAATTATTTTTATGGGTACTCCTATATTTGCAGTACCAATTTTAAAATCTTTATATCAAAATGGTTATCCAATTTCTGTTGTTTATACACAACCACCACAAAAATCACATCGAGGTCAAAAGATAAACAAATCCCCTATTCAAGGAATTTCAGAAACATTGAATTTAGATTTTAGGGCTCCAGAAAATTTAAAAGATAATGATGAAGAATATCAATTTATTAAAAACTTAAATGCAGATCTAGCGATTGTAGTTGCCTATGGACAGATAATTCCTAAACCATTTTTAGATTTAACTAAAAAAGGTTTTATCAATATTCATGGATCTATACTTCCTAAATGGAGAGGAGCAGCACCTATTCAAAGGTCAATTATGAACTTAGATAGTGAAACTGGAATAAGTATAATGAAATTAGTTGAAGAATTGGATAGTGGACCAGTTAGTAATACTTATAAAATTAAACTAAACCAAAATGATAACGCAGAGGAAATTTCTGAAAAACTCTCGCTTTTAGCTGCAGAAAAGATTTTAGATATCGTTGATGATATTTTTGAGAATAAAGTTAAATTTAAGGACCAAGATCATTCAAAAGCAACTTATGCAAAAAAAATCTTAAAAACAGAAGGTCAAATCAACTGGAGTGATAATGCTTTAACAACTATTGGTAAAATAAATGGATTATTTCCTTCACCGGGAGCTTTTTTTAATTTTAATGGTGAAAGATACAAAATTTTGAAAGCTCAGATTGGAAATGGCAAGGGTAAGGTTGGTGAAGTTTTAACAGATAAATTAGAAATTGCTTGTGGGGGTAATCAATCAATAAAAATTATTGAAATTCAAAGACAAGGAAAAAGATCCCAAAAAATTGATGAATTCATGCTTGGGTCTCAAATCAAAAAGGGTTTAGTAGTATCAAATGCCTAGATACCAATTGTTAATTGAATATGCTGGAACAAATTTTAGAGGCTGGCAAGTTCAAAAAAAAGGTAAGACTATACAAGGTCTTATTCAAGAAAAAGTATCTCAACTTTTAAATGAACAAATAATTTTATTTGGATCAGGAAGAACTGATTCTGGTGTACATGCACTAGAACAATCAGCTCATTTTGAATGTAAATGTAAAATTAACCAAGTAAATAGATTTTTAAAATCAATAAATCATTTTTTAAACAAACAAGGTATTGCAATTTTAAAAATTAAGAAAAGAAATAAAAATTTTCATGCAAGGTTTTCAGCTAAAATGAGGATATATAAATATATAATTATTAATCGTTTAGGAGGACCAGTTCTTGAAAAGAATAGAGGTTGGCACGTTATGAAGGAACTTGATTTAAAAATAATGAAAAAAGGTGCGAAAAAATTAATTGGTACTAAAGATTTTTCTACTTTTAGAGCTTCAACTTGTAGAGCAAAAACTCCAATAAAAACAATGAAATTAGTCAAAGTGAAGTGTTCAAATAATAAAATTGAAATAGAGTTTAGATCTCAGTCTTTTTTACAACAACAAGTTAGATCTATGGTTGGGTGTTTAAAGTACCTCGGTGAAAAAAAATGGTCGTTAAAGAAATTTGATAGTGTTATGAAATCTAAAAAAAGAATTTTATGTGCTCCCCCAGCACCACCTGAAGGACTTTATTTAAAGAGAGTTATTTATTAATTTCTTTTTATTTTTCATAGCAAATTTTTTATTTATTCGCCATCTAGATTCTTCTCGAACTATATAGCCGCAGCAATTTTTAGCTCCACATTTACAAGGAAATTGCTTGTAATCTTCGTCAAAACCAAATCCATAATCACAAGTAAACTCCTCTCCTTTTTTAATATCTTTTATTGCCGTTATCCATATTCTTAATCCTTTACCATCATACTGGGAATTAGGATCACAACTATGGTTAATTAAGCCGGCTATATTCCAAGGAAAATCACCATCAAGTGTATATCTTTTATTTAATGTGAATAAATATATTGGTTTATTATTGTTATATTTTTCAGACTTATCAACTTGACTGTTTGTGATTATTTTTCCAATGTAATTAATAATCTTTGTTCCTTCTTTAATATCTTTTGTGGCGTAAAGACCTCGACCTTTATTATCAATTCTGGATTTTTTAATTTTGTATAACTTCATGCGGATTATTTATAATGAATTAAATATTTATCAATTGAATTCTATTAATGCATCAACATGTCTTTTGGTACTATCTCGAAGTGCTTGTAAGTCATATCCACCCTCAAGAATTGAAACAACTTTGCCATTACAAAATTTTTTAGAAGTCTCTAGTATTCTTTTTGTAATGATATAAAAGTCCTCTGTTTCAAGTTTAAATTGTGCAAGAGGATCTTTAATATGTGAATCAAATCCTGCACTGATGAGAACAAACTCAGGCTTAAATTCTTTTAATTTTTTCAAAGCAAATTCAAAAGCATTTAAATATTCCTCTGAATTTGTACCAGCTGGCAAAGGCATATTATAAATGTTATTAAATTTCCCTTTTTCCTGTTCAGAACCTGTCCCAGGATAATAAGGATATTGATGAGTTGAAATGAATAAAACATTTTTATTTTCATAAAATATATCTTGTGTTCCATTGCCATGATGAACATCAAAATCTATGATGGCAATTTTGCCATGTTTGTATCTATTTAATAAATATTGAGCTCCGATTGCAATATTATTTAAAATACAGAAACCAGCTGCTTTATTTTGATTACAATGATGACCTGGTGGACGTACATTACAAAAAGCGTTTTTGAATTCTTTATTTTGAACACCATCTATAGCTGTAATAATTGAACCTGCTGCATCAAAAGTTGCTTGTTTGCTACCAGGTGAGATAATAGTATCTCCATCTAATGATGAGAAACCTTTATTAGGAAAAGAATTTTTAACCATATCTATGTAGTTGGAATCATGAGCATCTTTGATTATATCATCCGTAATAACTGATGGTTTTTTCCATAAAATATTTTTGTTTTTTAATTTTTTAAAATTTTCACTAATTATAGATACTCTTGCTATTTGTTCAGGATGGCCAGGTCCCGTATCATGATTTTGGAAGGTATCAGATGTAATTAATCCAGTTTTCACTTAAAGTAACTTTGTAGAATATTCTGATAAATTTTTGTAAGATTTTTCAAATCTTTTAAAGATACCGCCTCATCAATTTTATGCATTGTTTTTCCCACAAGACCAAATTCTAAACATGGAGATATTTTTCTTATAAATCTAGCATCTGAAGTTCCTCCAGTTGTAGAAAGTTTTGGTTTGATTTTTGTAATTTTTTTAATGATATTCTGTATCATAAAAGTTGTGGTATTTGGTTTTGTTAAAAAAGCTTCTCCTGAAACTTTATATTCAATTTTATATTTAGATCTATTTTTTTTACTTATCTTACTAAAAGTTTTGTTAAGTCTTTTTTTAATAGAATTTGATGAATGCTTATTACTAAACCTAATATTAAAGGTTGCCTCAGCTAATCCTGGAATAACATTATCTGCAGAATTACTTATGTTTATTTTAGTAACTTCTAAGTTTGTTGGTTGAAAATCTTTTGTTCCTCTATCAAACCTGATATTTTTTAATTCATTTAAAATTTTAACGATAGTTGTTGAAGGATTATTTGCTCTATGAGGATAAGCAACATGACCTTGAATACCATAAATTGTTAATTTACCTGTTAAACTTCCCCTACGTCCTATTTTAATCATTTCTCCTAATTTGTTAGGATTTGTAGGCTCTCCAACTAAGCAGAAATTAATTTTTTCCTTTTTTCTTTTTAAATAATCTACAACTTTTTTTGTTCCATTAACTGCATCTCCTTCTTCATCTCCAGTTATCAATAGGCTAATTGATCCATTAAATGGAGAATTTTGGTTCAAAAAGTTACTTACGGCCGAAACAAATGCTGCGATTGAACTCTTCATATCATTTGCACCTCTACCAATTAAATGACCTTTTTTAATAGAGGGTTTAAAAGGATTGACCGTCCAATCACCTATATTACCTGGAGGAACAACATCTAAATGTCCCGCATAGCAAAAATTAGGTCCTCTATTCCCTAGTCTTGCATATAAATTTTTAACAGGTTTAAAATTTTTCTCTTTAAATTCAATTATCTTTGTTTTGAAACCTAGTTTTTTGAGTTTTTTTTCTAAAAAGTTCATTACTCCAGCATCAACAGGAGTTACAGAAGGAAATTTGATTAGCTCTTTAGCTAATTTGACTTCATTGAAAATTATCATGAGTTTTATTCTCTTAAAAGATCATTAACTGATGTTTTTGATCTTGTTTTTT
>CETH01182202.1_pt1 | contig 25055 bp, 13 predicted proteins | sample 361461 | NCBI WGS metagenome assembly CETH01 (sample SAMEA2622695, study PRJEB7988) | marine metagenome | isolation source: saline water (ENVO:00002010), including
GTTGATGTGTTCCAATATTCATGGTTAAGTCACCAGATGCAACATCATAAGTTGCAGCAGAAACATTAAACTGTGCTCCTGGAGTATCATTAGTGATATTCCAATCAGCAATAATCACATCATCTGTATTTGTATCATCTAAATCACCTGTAATTGCTTGTTTTGTATAATGTGCTAAACGCTCATGAGCATAAGCAGATTGCCATGCTTGCAATCTGATATGTAATAATACATCATTATTACCAAGATAGAATCTACCACTTCTTATAGTATTTCTATTTCCACCATCTTCGAGATCTTCTGCGATTCCATCTAAAATTTGACCTAAATCAGTCTTACATCTTAAGGTACCTCCTCCTGCACCATCATCATTACGAGGCATATCAATTAATAGATCTGGATAACGATCTAACAAATCAAACGATGCTTTATCCACAATTGCACCTCTATTAAGGCGAATTAGATTTGCAGCATCTTTAAACCTATCCTTAGTCTTAAGATCAATTCTATTTGTGTAAATTGTATCAATATCACTAACATGTAAAGAAAGATCTATTGGTACTTCAATAAAGGCATCAACAGTAGCACCAAGATATTCATATGCTGGAGTTATCTTACTAACATATGCCAACCAATCTCCATTTGCAATTTGTGTTGCACTAATACCTTCAGAAAGTGTATCTTGTGCAATTGACATCAAACTATCAATTGTTGATTTAACATCAAGACAATCTGCAGTAGTGTAATTTAATACTGTTACAGCATTCTTAGCAGCAGATACAAATGTATGTGCATATCTCTCATCAATAGGTGATTGTCCAACATTAACTGTAATTGTTTTTGTTCCTACTGCTGTAATAGCAAGTACTGCATTTGCTGCAGGATCTGTAGCACGAGGATAAGCAGTTTCTAATGTATTGTCATCCTTATTACATGTGAATACAAATGATTCTGCTTTAAGTGAAACTGTATCAGAAGTAGTTAATGTATGAGTGCCAATATTAATTGTAAGATTACCAGTCGCAGCATCATACGCAGCAGCCTTAGGTGTAATCTTACTAAGTGTGGTATATGTAGATAATTGTCTTTCTAATCCACGAGGCTCAAAAGAAACAAATGTATGAGCATCAGTGTTAGTTGAAGGTACACTACCATTAAGAGTATCTAATACTTGAATATCAAACGTATTGGTTTGGATATTAGAAATTTCTATAAACTTACCACTAATAGGATCAGTTGATCTAGGATATGTCTTCTCAGCATCAGGGCCTGAAGCACCACCAAATGCACAACTCATCTTCAATGCATTATCATGCATCATGACTTTAGTGCCAGCAGTAAATCCATGATCATTAAGTGTAAGAGTTACAATACCTGTTGATGGATCATATGTAGCACCAGTTGGTGTATGGAATGTTGTAGATAATGAATTTGTTAGAGATGCATCAGTAGTTTGAGTCAACCCATGTGTTCCTGAAACATTAACCAATTGGTTAGTAACAACCTCTTGAGCTAACCTACTAATATGACCATAAGTTGTTAATAAGAAACTTTCTTCACCAGTAAATCTTGTTGTTGTAACTGGGTCTCCAGCAGTAGGAGGACCAGATCTATCAACATTAGCAGCAGCAAAGTCCCACATATGACTATTACTACCATTACGAAGGTCAGATGCAAGAGCATCAATACAATTTGAAACTTCTGTATCATACGCATTATCTCCAGCAACAGAAGCATAAGACCACATATATGCTCTACCAGCATAAATTGCACTACCAACTACATCACGAGAACTTGCAAGTACTCGACCTTCACCAGCAACTAGAGCAGTGTTACCTAAGTTACTATTAGTATTAGTTGACACATCATATAGTTTTTCTATAGGTCCTGTGGCATCCTGATTAAACATATAAATGCAACCACCTTCAGGTGCATTATCATCTGCACCGTATGCAGAAACAAATACCTTAGTACCAAGTCCAGCAACTTTTGCACCATAGTAATCATAACTACCAACTGAAGCAGGAATAAGTTTAGATATTGCAACACCAGCAATAGTATAAACATACATTGCACCAGCTGATGTTCCTCTATCATCATCGCCAGGAGCACCAACGTAGAATACGTTATTATCACCAACAGCAACACTCCAACCAAATAAATCAGCTAATTGACCATCAGAAGGGAAGACCTTAGTTTCTCCACTTCCATCATAATTGTAAATGTATACTGCTCCAGATGATTCTGCTTGTGGATCTTGCTGTGGAGCACCAACTATAATTTTATCGTTGGTTGTATCCATAGCAATTGACCATCCAAAGTAATCATTTTCAGCACCATCACTTGGTTCTATTTTAAGTTCACCTGTGCCATCAAGGTTATATACAAAAATCGCACCAGCTAGATCATTCGCACTATCAGATCCATAAGCACCAACTACAATCTTATCATCACCAACTGCAACTGCATAACCAAAGTTTCTACCTGCAGCACCTCCAGTTGGAGTTATCTTAACTTCATTTGTTCCATCAAGATCATAAACATAAACAGCACCAGATGAAAGACCGTTAGGATCTGCTTGTGGTGCTCCAACTACAATCTTATTACTACCTACAGCAACCGCATCACCAAATCTATCAAATGCCGAAGCATCACTAGCAACAACTTTAGTTTCAAAGGTACCATCAATATCATGTATATAAATGGATCCTATATCTAATGCTTGATTACTATCATCACCTCTATTACCAATTACAATCTTACCATTACCAACACCAATACCCCAACTAAAGTAATCATATGAAGTATAATCAGGAGCATTTAGTAATTTATATGTTGTATTATTCAATGCTTCTGGAAGACTTGGTTGAACTAACGCTTCAATCTCCTCTGATAGGAATGTCTTATTAGCTAATAGTAAATCAGCAGCATCCAAATAACGATGGGTATTACCAACAAATCCTTTTGGAAGAGCAACACCAACATTAACAGTAACTGTTGTTGAAGTTACAGAAGTAATTGCAATCTTCTTATTGAAGACAGGATCAGATGGTCTAGGATATGAATGCTCTGTAGCATGATCATCTTGCTCACAAGTGAAAGTAAGACTTATAGCAGCAATTTGAAGAGTATTAGAAGTTGTGTAACTATGTGATCCAATCTCTAATTCTAAATCACCTGTTCTTGAATTATACCAAGCATCAGTTACATTCTTTAACACATTACCTTGGTTGATCAATACAGCATTAGTTGCTGTGCCACCAACATATATGTGCTCTGAAATCTTACGAGAAGTTGCTAATATAGCATCATTATTGAAATCATGACCATTAGTCCAATCTTGCTCACCAGACCAATCATCAGTCCACTTCTCACCATCAGTACCATCAAAATGGAGAAGTAGTTTAGTATCTAAATCTCCCTGATGGAATCCTAATGGAGCAGTAAAGTTTGTAGTATAACGAGCAACAGATGAAATTCTTACTTCATCAATACTACCAATAAAACCATCACCAGGAACAATAGTAGCACCTATTCTAACTGGTTTTGTAGTACCATAATTATTTGTATCAGCATAATCACTACCATCTTGAGATCCATTAATAAACATTTTAGTTACACCACTAGATCTCGATATAGCAAAGTGGAACCAAGTATCTGAAGCTATAGATGCTGTCCCTGTAATTACAACAGATCCATTAACAAAATACTTAACATTACCGCCATCAAGATAGAGGTAAGGAGAAATTTCAGTGCCAGTAGTCCTAAAGTCAATTATAGCTTTTGCACCAGTTAAATTGTCAGGTCTAAACCATCCATCAATTGTAAAGTCGCCTGTGCCAAATCCAAACTCAGTAGAAGAATCGATATTTATATAATCTAAATCGGTAGATGCAACACCTACATCAACCGTAATTGTAGTCGCTGAAACCGCAGTGATAGCAAGGGTTTGACCAGCAACAGGATCAGTAGCACGAGGATATGTTTTTGCAGAAGTATGATTATCACCATCACACGTGAATGACAATCCACCAGTAGCAATTTGAATAGTGTTACTTGTAGTAAGACTATGACTGCCAATCTCAAGAACTAAATCACCAGTTACAGGATTGTAAGTAGTACCACTAGCAGCAGTGAATGGTCCACCAGCATCTGCTGTAATAGCATCATCAACACCACTTACCCATATATGAGTAGTAAATGCTTTACCAAGTAATAGTGAAGAATCACCATACTTCTTCTGAGATGTATCCAACTGAGCATCATCATGGAAAACAACGTGATGGAAGTCCTCACCAGATGGTTTTGATCTACCCATCTTACCAAGGTAAACAGTGCTTCTAGCACGGTTAAATCCTAATATTTCTGCCTTACTATTCTCAGATCTAATGATTTGACCTTTAGAGAAGAATCCATCACCTTGCTCATCTCTTAGAGATAGTTTTCTTACATATGCAGTATCATTGTTTAGGAATTCTCCATCATTATTTGAGTAATCTAACTTGTAGTTTCTTATTGTCTCACCTTCACTAAATCCACCAGCAATACCAACGTTAACTGTGATTGTAGTTGCTGTAACTGCACCAATTGCAATTAAGGTATTATAGCAAGGATCGGTTAATCTAGGATATGCATGAGTAGTAGCATTAGCATCTAAATCACAAGTAAAGGATAATTTACCTTCTCCAATTTTAACTGTATTGGAGGTTGTATAACTATGGTTTCCAATAGTCAATTCAAGTTCACCAGTTGTGCCATTATATGTTGCATCAGTTACATTCTTTGTAGAATCATCATTAAAGGTAAGAGCATTAGATGAAGTACCACCAACATAAGTATGAGCACCTGCAGCACCAGCTGGACTAATATATTTGATTATATAATTGTTAATAATCTCATTAGCAGGGAATTTATCGTTAAATGGATTAGCAGCCTCAAAATTATCATATTCTACAATATTAATCTGTGATTGAGATAAGTTATCTAAAATTATATTAGGATATGTCTGAGAAGTAATTCTGTTGAATAAAAGACCAAAGAAAGTTGATCCTTCAGAAATAGTAACTGTATCAACAAATTCACTAGTTACAGGGTCTTGGTAAGGTGTTGTTGATGTAATTCTTGCAACAACCTTAGATCCAGCAGCAATTATAATATCATTTAATTGAATATCAAATAATCCAGGTGTTGACTGATAAGTACCAAGTGTTTTACTTAATAGTAAACTATTAGTAACTTCAACTTCAGTACCATAAATTGGTGTACCTGCTAAATGTGCTGTAGCAGTAGTACCAGACTGACCTCTAAGCACTTCTAATGTAGTTGATTGTGCTCCATTAGTAACAGTCTGAATTGTTACAATCTCAGATGCTATTTGATATTGACTACCAACCGTAAAAGTACCATAAGGAAGAGCTGCTTCAACACCATCTGTTCTAATTTGGATAACATCAAATTGTATTGTGCTTATTCCAATTGAGAATCTAACATCTGCTATTGGAGTTTCTTGACCAGTTGCTAAGTTAATTCTTTCAACTTTTGCAGTATCACCATCAATATTTCTAATTGTCTCTCCAAATCTAAACAATCCAGTATTTACTTCATCAACAATAGTGATAAGTAAACCACTAAATGCAGTAGCACTACCTTCAATTATTTCATTGAGTTGGAATGTTCCTTGAGTTACAAATATAGTAACTGTATTACCTGCTGTTCCAACAACAGTAGATTCAGCATTTGAAGTTACACCCTTAAGAGTATCTCCAATATTAGGGAAAATACCAGATGCATTAGTTACAGTGAATACCTTAGTAGAAATCTGTTGAACTGTTACATCAACATACTTAACAGCAGCAACTGAATTTGGTGGCTCATTGAATACAATAGAGTCATTTAATACTTTAAAAGATTCTTCAGGAGTTTGGACAACACCGTTAAGAATAATCATCAACTGGTTTGAGTTGGCAATTACATTCTCACCTTCAATTGTTAGTGGGAATTGAGTTCTTTCACCATCAAATAAACCAGATATATTATCAACTCTTTGTACAACAGAGGTCAAGATATTCTCAGAAGAAGTCAATCTCTTCTGCCTGAATAATACCTCAGTATTATTGAATTCTTGGTATATTGGCTCACCTAGAGCAAAACTTTGAATATTTGGTACAACTGCATCTCTAGCCAATTCAACTGACTTAGTTAATTCAAAATCAGTTTCCTTATTAGTAATCTCTGCCTTATCCTGAATTTCTAATTGTCCAAATACTTTAAATGATGCAGGGTGGACATTCTTAATTACAGTATTCTTCCATTCTTCAATTGAAACAGAAGAGTTAACTGCATATGAGAAATCTTGATAATAGTAAGAGTCTTGAATCTTTTGAATAATTTCAGAAGGTTTACCAACATCATCAACAAATTGTCCTGTGGTTTTGGTAATAGGACCAATTTCCAAGACACCTTTAGCAATCTTAATATCACTAATAACACCAGAAGACTTAGAAATTGTTCCTGTTATCTTCTGACCATTATTAAAGAGACCATCATAATTAACAATCTTAACGATTCTAGATCCAATCTGCCAACCACTATTAGTTGATACATATCCAGTTGCAGTTGCATTTTCTAAAGTATCACCCTGATATAGCAATTCTCCTTCTAAGAAAGTAGAAGTAATAACATTTGCTTCAGCAGCACCACCAAATGAAGATGTTAATACTTGTTGACGACCAACACCTGGGTTAATAAATTGCATTGCATCACCCAATTCAGCATTAGATTCTGTAAGAGCAATTTTCATTTGATCGGTATCTAATGAATTTGCAGCACCTGTAATTGCATAATATGTTGTGTTACCATTCAAAGTACCAATAGCACCTGCAGCAACTGGGAAATCTGCCCCATCTCCTGTATCAACTACATTAAGTTGAATTTCTGCACCATTAGTAATACCATGTGGATAAGCAAATTGTAGTAATCCCAAGTCAAGGTTAACAACATAGTTGAATGAAGACTTAAGACTAATTACAGGTTCTGTAGAATATCCAGCACCAGGATCCTTAACTATAATACTATCCAATCTACCATTCTTCACTGTAGATTCTGCAATAGCACCACTACCACCACCTCCAGTGATAGAAACAACAGGTGCTTGAGTATATCCAGATCCTGGGTTAGTAATAGTAATACTTTCTAGAATACTCGTATTAATCAACTGAGCATTCAATGGGAATGTAATCTCAGGTCTAAGTGTATAGTCATGAGTATAATCATAACCAAAGTTGTTATTGTTTAACTTCTTAATCTTACCAACATTAGTACCTTTAGTAAAGATAGAAGCACCTGTGCCATATGGAGGAATAACAACTACTAAATCTGCTCCAGATCCACTCAATCCAGATCCAAGAATGCCAGGAATTGATTGTATATCAATATTTGCTGTAGTATATCCTTTACCTGGAGAAGTAACAGTTACCTCTACAATTTGACCTGGAGTTACATCACCTTCATCATCTGTAGTATCTTCTACTTTAATGGAAACATAACCACCTTCACCATCTCCAGCAATTGGTACTGAAATGTAATCTCCTGGTTGATATTCAGTTCCTGGCTCATTAATTTGCACCCTTTCAATTTTTCTACTTGATATAATACTAGTTACTGCAGGAAGTTTGGTATAGAATCCACCTGGATTAACAATTCTAACATCACCAATACTACCAACTGCTTTTATAGAACTTGTTTGATATGTTGTATTAACAGTTTCTGCAGAACCTTCTGGCTCACTACCTAACTTAAATCTACAAGTATTATCACCAGTAGTAATAGTACCTCCAGATGTAGAAGTTAATACAAATGTACCGATATATGGAGAAGGAACAATATCTAAGAAACTATTTGGATCAACTGGAGATTCTTCTCCTGTCCTAGATGGATCAAAATAGTAAGAAATATTAGTAACAATACCTTCATCAACTTTCAATTTTACAGAAGGTGTTGGTAATCCTTGACCAGTAACTCCTGGGGTACCAATTCTTTCTATAGAGTTGAAAGAATATTCAAGTTTGTTGAGACTATCTTTAGAGAATGAGATGTTTCCACCCAACATAGTAGAGTGACTAACATCAAAAATGTATTGATGTCCATAATATTGCTTCAATATTGGAGATTTAGCAAATATCTCAACATTACCAGGAATTGTAGCAGGACCAGCTACTGCTACAGCACCTAACTTATAAGTAAACTCTTTAATACCAATTACTGAATGAACTGTAAATGATCCATTGTATTCATCATAAACAGTAGCACCAACTTGAGTAGTTGGGTTTCCATCAACATATATGACATCTCCAGTATTTAAATAATGAGAATTATTTGTAATAACATAAACTTCATCACTATTTGAAACCGCAGTTACTTGTAGTATCTTTGTAAGATCTGCTATTAAATCAATTTTAACAACAGCAGTTAATCCAGTTATTTGGAGAGTAGAGTATTCTGCATTCCAACTAAGACTACTAGATGGAATTTCAATGACAGATCCAGGAATATATGGAGAAGTACCAGAAGTTTCTAAAATTCTAGCTTTATAAACTTCAGTGCCCCAAGGTTTAAATTTACCAAAGAGATTTAAGTTATTAGTGCCACCAATATCACTAGGAGCATCATAATTTGCTAAATTAACGTCAAATGTTCCTGGAGTAGTATCAGTAACAGCAAGGAATTGATATTGCTTAATTTCATTAATATCATTAACATTTGGTCCTATTACACCATAAGTATCTTGTTCATCAAACCTAATAGTAGTTAATTCACCAATATTAAGATCATTAGACCAATCATTATTATTAACTGCAACATAAATGTGCTTATTCAGTTTATCAACACCAGTAATATAACCACTATTAACAAATGAAGCACCATTCTTTAAATTGAGCTTAGCACCAATAGTTACTTGGAATTCCTGATTAATTGTTAATTTTTGAATATTATCAATCTTAATTGTGTCTACTTGATTAAAGTAATACCTATTTTTTACTTTTGCAGTAACTTGTACTTTTTGAGATCCTGGAGCAGGAATAGTAGCATTTCTAGATGACCAAACATCAGTAGAGTAAGTAATACTTCCAAGTGCATCAGTATGATTAGAATCTGCTTCATTATAATCCAAATTCTGAAGTCCACTATCACCTAACGCATATGTAACGTTACTTACAGTAGCGTTAGTGCCAAGAACAGGAACAATAGCAGTTCTTGTAAACTTAACTTGAGAATTGGTTTGTATTCCTTTATCTCCAAGTCTTGCAGCATCTGCATTCTTATCTACTTTTAAACCAAATCCTTTATAATCAATATAGTCATACTTAGTAATATTATTAGTAAACCAAGCAGTATCCACCCAAGTATGAGCAAAGGCAAGTATAGTTGCTGGAGGTAAACTTGCAAAATCTGATGGAGCTGTAGGAACTAATGGTCTATTTCTTATTCTAATGTTATCAATAAAGAATTGTCCTTGATACGCACTATTATAATCAGTTGCAGTTGCACCAAATCCTTCTTGGTTACCAAAGTATAGATTCTTATTACCCCATGCAGTATTTGTTATAGTTGCATTAATAACCAATACAGTATTAACATATACCTTAACTGAATTACCTTCTTTACTTAATGCTATATGCTGCCAAGAGTTGTCAGCATACATGTTAGTCTGAGATGATGATACTCCACTACCATTTTGCAACTGAGTTGCATTATTTGCAGTAACTAACTGCAATTCACCACTAGCAATATTATATCCTAACCACAATCCACCTGTTCCTTCCTGTGCTGTACCAATACCACATATAGTTTGATCTGCCTGAGATAATGTCTGTGAAGCAGTAGCATCCTTATAGATCATAAAATCTAAAGTCCAATTATCTGCTAGTGTATTTCCTAAATCGGATGCATCGATTCTTATAGCAGAATTAACCCATGAAGAGTTTAATCCAGATGGATTGTAACCATATATCTTAGCAACATTATCAGCATATGTTACAGAACTAGTTAATCCAACTGTATTTAAAGTATAACGACCACAAAGATCTACAGTTTCACTAGCAGCAAAATCAAATACACATTCATTTCTATTCCACTTAGTTTGTCCAAATACATAAACATCACCAGAATTATCTACCTCAAGAGCACCAGCAGTAAGACCTTCAATGTTATTATCAGTTGTATTAGTAATATCAAATGTATTTTGAGTATGATTTACAATTTCACCTTTATAATTAATTTTTATAGTACCTACTTTATTTTCACCACTAGTGATGTTTTCCTCAGTATATGCAATATTTAAATTACCAAAAATATCAATTGCAGACCTATTAACTACACTAACTTCTCTGGAAGGCATAAGATACCTATAACTCCAGATTAAATCGGAATCGATAGCAAATTTACCAACCCAAATACTATCTCTAGTAGTATCATCGCTCTTCAACCTTAAGGTTGAAGTTATATACAATTCATTATATTCATCAACTACAAGACTTGCATCTATTAATGAGTATACTGATTGCTCAATTTCTTTAACCCAATCAACAGTAATTAATGTAGTAGAAACACTTGCTTTACCTAAACCAAGTGTAATGTCATTTCCAGCAGCAATATCTGCTAGTTCCATTACATAATAGAGATTATCTCCATTTACTATCATATCAACAATCTTTTCAGATTTATCAGCAGATGATAGTTTTCTCTTATTAACAAATGTACCTGCAGTATCAACTACAGCAATAAAAGCATCATATGGGTTAGATGAGTTGGTATTAGTATAACCACCAAGAACAAAACGACTATCTGATAGTTTTACTATAGAAGTAACATGATCAGCCCTTGTAGATCCTGAAATACCAGAATATGTCTTTTGCCATGATAATATTGCACTTAAACCATCCTCTGCTTGTGTATACTTGGTTAAAACAACATCTGGATTATAAGCTTCTAATAAAGATCCATTTGGTCTATTATGACCAACTACCCAAACATTTAAACCATCGACAAGAAGTCTTTCAAATTCTAAACTAGTAGTGCCAGCAGCAGGTAAACTAGATTCTAAAGTCCTTTCCCACTCTTTAACACCTAACGCAGATATTTTGGCAATAAACCCTACAGTATCCCCTTGAGCATCTAAAGTTGATCCACAAAGGAAAGTTTCCTTACTAGCACTAACATGTATATCATTAATTTTAACATAATCGTTATTGTTGATTAATGTTGCATAGTAATCTGCTTTTTTGAAGACCTGTGGATGTGATGAAATAATTCTAGGATTATTAACATAACCAGATCCAGAATTAATAATATTGAATGTATCAATACTACCAACAGTAGTTAAAACTGCTTGTATTTCAGCATCTTCTCCATCACCATCAATAACAATTTCAGGTGGAATGTCTACATTATAACCACTACCTGTTTGTGTAACTGTAATCTCTTCTATACCCTTATATTGTCTCGCTTTATAAGTTTTGTTGGTATTATCCATTATAGGAGTATAGTCAACAAAGATTTCATCACCAGTAATAATATTATGAGGAAGAACTGTAGTTAAAATACCATAACTTATACCCTCAACACTTTCAAAGGTATATGACTGTACTTGTTCTCCAGTAATTTTAGAAATTCTAGCAGATATACCACTACCATCAGTATCTGTATTATCAAATACTAAAATATCATTAACCTGATAGTTTTTACCTGGATTTTCAATAATAAATCCACTAACAGATGCATCTTCAAATTTTTCAATAGTTTCAACTTCAATATCAACTTTTGAGTCAAATCTTACTTTAGGGAAGTAATCATACAATTGTAGAGGTGATTCCTCATACATTTGCTCTGGATCATCTATTTCTGCTTGTTCTATAACACCACTTCTATCTTCATCTTCGGGATCAAATAGAAGTATAAAACCATCTTCAGTTGTTATTGCATTAGAGGTTTCATTTGGTGTACGCTCTACATCAATATCAACATTTTCATATGGATCTCTATAACGAATAACTCCAGATGGAATATTCTGCTGAATAGCATCAGTAGATAAATTCCAACCATCTACAAGAGAATTATACCTATCACCAATAACATAAGGGAAAATTGGATTACCAACAGCAGTTGCATCAATAGTTACAAAATAGCAATATCTACCATCTGGAAAATCTGGAGTTTTACAGAATCTACCGTTATATTGGTCTAAATCACCACTACCAAAGTTATATTCATAATCTTCTACAAAATTACCTGCAATCTCAGAAGTTAATAAAGGACCATCAATTCTAACTGGAGTTGGATTGGATATCTCATTAAAGACTAAATTAGTCTTTAAAGCATAAGAAGATCTCATTCTAACAATATTAGAACCTAAATCGGTAGGATCTTCATATGAATAAGGTCCATATATGGGATTACCATCATATGCCCAACCAATAACAGGAGAATGCTCTAATTGACTTTCTTTTTCTGTAATACTACCATCAGCAGCACTAATTAAGTTATCACCAAGAATATACCTCAATCTTTGTGGGTTAGAGATATGTGCATATTCACCACCATACTGAGTATTAAGACCCTCAAAAATAGCACCTTTTGCACTATCAGTATTAGTAGTTGCCTCAAGGTTATAAACCCATTGGAAAACATTAGGTGCAAATTTACCACCACTTCCAACAGAATCAAGAACAATAGTTGTTAAACCTTGTGTATAACCTATACCTCTATTAAGTATTTGAATACTTGTTACTTTACCAACGTTTTCTCCATCCAAATCAATAGTTGCTTTTGCAACTGCACCAAATCCATCTCCCAAAATAGTAACTTCTGGAGCAGTAGTATATCCAACACCACCAGAAATAATAGCAATTGAAATAATTCTACCATTACTTACAATTGGTTGTGCTACAGCACCTTCACCAGAACTAAGTGTAACTGTTGGTGCAGAAGTGTAACTACTTCCACCATTAGTAATATTAATACTCTTAACTGGACCTCTTACGGATGCATTACCTGTTGCTCCAGTACCTCCACCACCAACAATAGTAATAGATGGTTTAGAAGTATATCCAGTACCTCCATTATTAACAAGAATTCTTGAAACTGATCCTCTAGTAACAATTGCAGTAGCAGAAGCACCAGATCCACCTCCACCAACAATAGAAACAAGTGGAGAAGTAGTATAATCAGATCCACCAGTTAAAACTTCAATTTCAGTTAATGATCCATCAACTACAACTGCAGCAGATGCATCAGATCCACCACCACCAGCAATAGTAATTGTAGGAGGTCTTTCAGCATCATAATTTGAACCTGAATCGGTTATTGAAATAGATGTTACTGCACCAAATGTTTTCTTAACAGTTGATTTATATGATTGTACAGAAACACCATTAATCCAAGTACCAATAGATCCAGATTGAGTTAATGTCTTTGTAGATATAGTTTGAGTTGTTAAAGGGAATCTATTAAGTTTTCTCTGGTTACCTGGAAGAAGTGCTGATCCAACAAAAGGTCCAATATTGTAGTTAGGTATACCAGTAGAAGCAACATACACATAATCATTATTAAAGAATGTGTTTTGCACATTAGTGGTATAAAGTGAAATTATACTCTCAATAGCAGTATCAGTAGACTTACCTTTATTCAAGTCAACTGATATCAAAATATTACCTTGTGGTTCTACAACTGCTGTATTTGGAAGAACATATTGGAATACATTAGCAGAATCCCTTGAAGATACTAAAAATGTGCCATTATATAGTGTTGGGTTTGCACCGTAGATAGTAACCTGATCACCTACCAATAAACCATGATCATTACTACATGTTACTGTTGCAGACTGATTATTAACACCACCATAGGTTATACCAGTAACTTCAATTAATTTTTTAACGTTGTATAACCATCCTGTAAGTTGAGGAGCTTGTGTAGTACCACCTAGTTTAGAAACAGTAAGTTTATCTCCAGGAAGATAATATGATCCAGTATCTGATAAAGTGGTTTGTTGAGCATCAACAATACCAACAATATTCATTACAACTTCTTGTGGAGTATCTTTATTAAGATAAATCTTAAAATTGGACTTAACTATAGAAGCAGCATCCCAAGGTTTCGCAATTGTGCCAGATGATGCCCTAGTACACTCAATAAACTGGTTTAAAGACTTTTCTTTGTATCTTATTATCTCATCATTAGCAATTACAATCTCACCGTTTCTTTCTGGCCATCCAATAGTAGAGTCAACAGTAATAACGTCAGTTGTCTCTGTTAATCCTTCACCCAACTTTGTTTTGTAAGGAACAATGAAAGTTCCTTCAATAGTTTCTTCAGATAAGACCAATTCATAAATTTCAAGGTCCGAAGTCTTAATTGCAATGTAATTTTCTACAAGAGCACTAGCATCTTTAACATTTTCGTCTGCAATGTCCTCAAATTGCTGAACTAATGCATCTTTAATGTTTACTGGGTCACCACTCTCTAAAGTTGCCCTTAAAATCGTATTAATAGACCAAGTTGCACTAGAAGGTTTAATAATCTGATCTTTAGGGTAAGAAATCGAAACATCTTCACCATAAAGTAATTTAAATAGATATGCAACACTAAAAGAAGTACCTTTTGTTGAATAGAAGGTTTTTATGTTCTTAATAGCATTTCTAACGTCAATACTTGCATAATCTAGTTTTGGAACATCTGGTAAGTATTGTTCTGTATATTTGTCAAGTAATCTTTTAACAAATACTGCATCTAAGCAAGTAACAGCGTCATTTGTAGAATGTGTAGAAGCTGTAGTCTGTCCTGAAAATACAACGTCACCATTATTAGTATATGAGGTAATTCCACTAGCAGCTCTAGCACATCCTTCAAATCTACACTTCTCATATCCAGATCCACCATTTATTATTTCAAATCCAGTAACTTCACCTGTTCCTATTTCTACTGACGCTGTTGCTGAAGGTGGAGACTGAATAATAATTTTTGGAGGACTAGATTGACTATATCCATATCCAAATTCAGTTATATTAATATCTGTAATCTGTCCATTGAAAATTGCAGCAACAGCAGTTGCTCCTGATCCTCCAATAGAAGCACCAACATCATTAAGTCGATCATCAACAATATAAACTGATGGAACATCATCATAACCACTTCCACCACTCAATATCTCAATATCAATTAATCTACCATCTGCATCAACCTTAGTTTCTAAGATTTGTGCTCCAACTGGGTCAATAATTGCAATTCTAGGGGTGCTTGTATACCCCTGACCAGCATTAAGAGTAGTAATAGACTCTACTTCACCCTTATCGTTTAGTACTGCCTTAAAAGTTGCTATAATAGGGTCTTCACCTGTTGGTTCATCAACATAAACTACAGGGGCAGTAGTATATCCACTTCCACCACTTGTAACAGGCACTTCACCACTAAATGACCCACCAACCATAGTTGGAGTTCCTAGTGTTGCTCCACCTGGTTGTGCAAAGGTAACCCTTGGTATAAATGTATATCCGCTACCAGAATCTTCTACTACTATTTCAGATACTGAACCTTCTACTACTTTAGCACTAAGTTTTGCTGGTGTACCACCTGCTTTTGTTGGACTTTGTATATTTACCGTAGGTGGGTTACTTTCACTATAACCTTTACCGCCACCAAGTAACTGTGTGTTCTTAATACCGTTAATTAATGACCTAACTGCGGCATTAGAACCTTCTTTAGACTTAATACTGACTTTAGGTGCATATTCAAATCTATAATCAGATCCAGTCTTACTAATTTCAATACCTGTTACCGCACCTGCCTCATTAACACGAGAAAAACCAACCGCACCTGATCCAAAAGACGGAATTGGTGCTTCAATAGAAAATAATGCCAGTTTTCTTCCAACTAGAGGTATGAAATTGAAAGAAATTGTAGTTTCATCAAAAGTGAAATCAGTTTTTGGTGTTAATAGATTACCATCATAAATTGCAATAATATATTCATCAACTACTGCTCTATAAGGAACTCCTCCTCTATTAACATTAAAACTAGTTCTATTATCACCAAAATTATTAGAAATATCGTCTAACGCTAAAATAGAGTCTTCAGAAAAACCTTTTAAGTATGTAATATTTGTAGACTCAAATCCATCAGAGACTGTTTTAGCTCTAGGTGGAGTAGTGAAGTTAATATTGTTATTATCAAGAGTATAATCAACTCCACCTATCAAAACCTTGTTATAAAGTTTAACAATAAGGTGTTGTGGAGATGGTGGACTTACAGGACTATTTTGTGATAGTAATGGAAATGAGTTCTTGACACCATCAAAATCATTAATAGGATTAGAAAGACCAATCCACTTTATTTTTACCTGATCATAAGAAATACCTGGACTTAAAGCAACACTAGGAGAAGGAACTGCCTTCTCATAAAAAATTACCTCATTATTGATTAATATACTACCGTTTTTATCAAGAAAAGAGTCTACGTTTTCAACTGTTAATGTAGTAGAATCTACTGCAGCATCCTGTACAAGTTTTGTCGCTCCATCAAGAATATCAATGTTTAACTTATCAATATTCAGATATTGTAAGAAATCATTTAAGATATTCTGACCATATCCCGTTTTTTCTTGGGATTTATAGTAATATTCAAGTAATTTATTAAGAAGAGGGTGATTATCTTCAACAAACTGTGGTAACTGCTTGCTTACTACCTGAGAAACCTTATTTGTGGTCGTCATTTAACTTCTAAAAACAGGAGATGTTTGCCAAGTTGCCAGAATTGTTAATATCAGGAATATCAATAACAGTAGGGGTAATTTCAAAGTTTTCTGGCGTAAGACTATTTAGTGGGATAGTCGAAGGTAGATCAGTACCTAATGGAGAAACGGATATAGTTGGGACTATAACCTCAATTACGGTACCTGGATCTGGGGTGTATATGATAGATGGGTTGGATGGTATTGCTTGGACTGCAATCTGGAATACTTGACCAGTAACAACAACTGTAGTCTCGTCAATATTACCATTAACATCAATTACAGGAACATTTCCACCAGCACCAACGATATTAACTGGTCCAAAGCATATTTGACCAGTATTATAGTCAACTGTTCCTCCTTTTGGATTTGTAATGATTTTTCTAGTACCACTGATATAGAAAACCACTAAATTGCCAAATCCATCATCTTCAAAGTATTGATCTATAGCTGGTCTATCAGCAAGTCTAAATTTAGACGATTTGATGATAGGTTCTTTCTTACAACCGCTACTGTCAGTAGTTGTTGTAACAGTTGCTGTAATACCTTCAGTAATTTGGATATTTGGAGCACTATCTAGTAGAGGTGATCCAGTTGACACGCAATATGTATTGGAGGTATTACCAGTAGCAGTAATATACTGAACAATTGAAATTTGAGTAGAAGTATCAGTTACGTTTGGATCAGATTCAGTAACTGCCTTTTGGAACTTATTTAAACTGAAATTATTATTAAAGTTGTTAATTTCTTCCTGTTGTGCCCATTCAGTTATAGAATCTTGTATATTTGTTGAAATTGTAGATACATCTCTAGATGCAGTAGATGGATCATAGGTAGCAAAAACTCTAGGATAAACATATAGAGTATTAGTATCAACAATAACAGGTTCAATAGATGCCATAGCATATGTTTTAAGCTGTGACACTAATTGGAGCTTTGTAGCATCGTTTAGGGATGATCCAGTCCTAGTTTTTATAGCAATATAGACTTTTCCATAAACAGGAGGATTTAATTCATCTCCACCGTATGCAGCAACAGTTTTAGCATTTGAATATATCCTTTTTACGATAGTTTCATAATCTTGAATAGTTACTGCTCTATTTTGTGCTGCATAGTACCTAGGAGCATTAAATTTAATAGATTCAACAGTTTCTGCCTTCTCTCCTAATTGTGCCTTATCACCTACTGTGAGCGTTGCTACACTAGCACCATAGTTTACGGCATTACTGTCAAGAAACTTGCCTACAAAGGCAAATATACTAGTATCGTTGCCCTTAGCACCACTAGTAACAATATATTCAAAATCAATAACCTCACCATCTACCAGTTTCCTTCCAATAACTCCATCACCAAAGAAAACTTCAAATCTCTTATCTTCAGTTTCAGATAAGAAATATATTCTATCAGTACTCTTAACCTCAGTTATGTTCTCAACCAAATTATAACTATCAGAAGTAGTGCTACTTGCATTTGGACGCACTCTTATTGAAAGTGTTGTAGTATCAACATTTTCAGAAGGAATTATATATCTCTGCTTCGCAAAGTTATCTACAGTGTAAGAATAGTTTATAATACTACCTTCTTGTATCTTTACATTATGGAATCTTGCCTTTCCTGTAGTTTGATCAACTTCTACAGTAATTGGATCTAAGACATTCCACACTAAATTACCACCTGTAGCAGAAAGACCTTTTAAAAGAGTAATATTATTAGGATATGTTTCTGCAGTCTGTGTAGTTTGCACATCTAAGTGTACACAAGCTTTTGATGCAACAACAGACCTTGGACAATAATCTAATAATTTCGCAATATTAACAACGTTATCCCTAACCGTGGAAGAAGCGATAAATGCCTCATTCATGGACATATTTGCCATAAATGAAGAATAATATGTGTTATATGCTAACACATCAATCATATATGATAAACCTGCCCCTTCAAAATCATAATCTATGAACTCATCTCTAGTTCTTAGATACGTTTTGATAGAAGACTTAATATCTTCAAACCCAAGTGTTGTTAAATTATTTGGTAACATTAGGATGGTCTCGCTAATACAAACTGAATGGTCTCCGTTATTGGTAAACCAATAATATTATATTCCAAACTCACAGTAACGGAATTGTTATCATAATCAGGTATACATCTGAGACCCGTTACAGTAACTCGTTTTTCGTAGTTACTTATTGTGTTCCTGATCTCAACTTGCAATGAATCAATCATAAACGGATCTAAAGGCTCAAAAAGCATCTTATATACACTAGATCCAAATTTAGGATTAAATAATTTTTCGCCAGGAGCAGTTAAAACTATATTTCGTATAGATTGCTTTATAGATTCTTCATTAGTCACTGGTGATATGTCATTAGTAAAGGGGTTTTTAAGAATACTCATAGAGATATCCTTAAAAGCTCTAGACCTCTTTATATCAGTGCTAGTTATTGACTTTAACGCCATTTATAGAAAAAAGATCTATTATTCTTAGTTATTTATCGGGGTTTTCAATAAAAAAGGACTCCGAAGAGTCCTTTTGTCTATTTGCCTTGTCCACGAGGTCGTTTTGGTGCTTTATTACGAGATGAAGCAGCATATTTTGAATGTTTGCCTTTTCCTTGTCTCGTCTTTTTGGGTATAGCTTCTACATAGCTACCACCACTATTCCAAGCGACTTTCATTGCCATAATTTAAACTCCGATAAAAACATTAGGTGATCCTGTTGCAATCTTTGATAGACATGGAGGTCCGAGTGGATCACCCACTCTACACGCTCGTCTAGCATTGATGAACACGGTTTTGGTTGTTGCAAACGCTTTTCTAATATGAGCACCGCCACCAGCAATATCTTCCACACAAAGAGTTTGTGTTGGACATGTTAGAGGTGGAGGTGGATATTTACATCCTGCTCGTATTACAATTTGTGTGCATGTTGGAGGGTGATTAGTTAAAAGATCTTGATCGACAATAGGAAAATTGCCGTTGATAATAACATTACCCACGATTTGCATCACATTGAGAGGCGTTTGCGGAAATGGAGGCCATATATTAGTGGAATCCATTGTTGCGATGGATTTTTTGGGTGCAGTTTTGCACGTTCCACCGCAACTTACTGTAGCATGGACATTAGCTGGAATGCAACGTCCATGTCCACTATCACTTCCTATAAAAACTGCTGCTGATAATCCTGCCATTAGAAGGGGTTTCCGTATGCAGCCACTGTGGCTGTGTAAGTGTTAGTTGATTTTGTCATATGATGTCGTATATGCTGTTGACCTGATGCAGACCAACCTCTACATCCTGGACCTTCTACAGCACCTGAAACTGAATAAGTGTAAGTACTGGTAACACCAGTATTACCATCATAAGTTGAAAAATCACTTGGTGGAGTAGGAGCACTGCAAGTAAAATGCCCACATCCAGTTTCAAGAGGATCATGTCCTAGAGTAACAGTAAAATAAATGTCTTTTCTAGGATCTGATCTATACTGTTTCATATAATATTTAGTTCCTGGTGAAGCATGAGGCATATCAAGAAATCTACGCTGCACAGTCCTTACACTATTCTCATCATAGGTAATACTATCAGGTACACCAGTTACTTGAGTAATATTAGTTAATTGTTCTTGTATTTGATCATTATGTGCTTTATATGCATTCTTTAAATCCGTATCTAACTGATCTAATAGAGATCTATCCATTGGAATTTGATTTTTATTCTCCATCAACTCCTCTTTTGGCATAGGTCTATCTAAAGGCACTACATTTTCACGCACTTTCGCAATTACAGACGGACTGTATAGTCTTTGAGGAAGATCTATAACTCTTTTTACAAAAGGATCTACCTGCACTTCCGTATTTGGATCAGGAATTGTCATATCTCTTACATTTTTTGACGCTTCCCTAGTATTAATAGTAGCATTCCAATTTGGATTAGTTTGTGCAGGATTGATAATATAATCAATCAATTTCTTTTGATATGCAGTTTCTTCCTTATCAGTTGCTGCATAATCCCGAAATAACTGCATTAATTCATTATACTGGTCTTCTTCATCAGGAACACCATCCCAAACTGTGTTAGTTACCTCTGGATCGAAGTGTCTAACCCAAAAATCTGGTGGATAAGACTCATTATAACCAGATCCAACGTCAGTAATCTTTACATCTGTCAAAACACCGTTAGTAAACGTGGCTTCTGCCTTCGCAGTCTTACCAGTAACGATTGGTGGACTCGAAATTTGCACTTCTGCCTTCAAATTTGGCGGTAATTTGTCCCAAGATTGCCCTCCATCGTTAATTGTAACGCCAGAAACGTATCCATTAGTGATTTGCACGCTAACATCGGGTTGTTCTATGTCAGTCCACACGTTTGGAGCACCAGGTTTGACACTATGAGTCGTATATTGGATAGATTTATCGAAAAATTCAAATAATCCACCGTAATAAGCACGATCTTTGATGCCATGACCTGCAATTGCGGTAATTACGTGGTTACGACTTGATGTATACTGCGTATCTTTAGTAAAAGCACTCCCTCTTTCATCCAAATACGCTATATGATAAGGAAAATTGTCTAAATCTGCATGTTGGACACGCATTACGAGGTGTCCATTGAGCATATCGCCAGGAATCATGACATCAAATGCAGCTCCACCGCTTAAACTAGTAGTTGGAGCAAGTGATGTGACCTTTAAAGCAATAGCAAAGGTAGTTTCATCACCACTTGGGTGTCTATGGGTATGCTGAATATCAAAAACATCATTAACAGCATAGTTTTGACCTGGAGAAATCAACTCCATCAACTCCCATTCTGTTCCTATAATGGTAACAGGGTCATTTGTTTCATCGAGTGCTGGTCTAATTCTACATTTTACTGATAATCCAGTCTTAATTCCATTTTGAAACACTGGACCATCAAAAACTTCAAACGTTTGGAACTCAACCTCTGAGTTCTCCCATCCCATTTGATTGGTTACAACAGGATCTGCACTATAATCGTAGTTGCTCCACGCTGGTAAGTCTATAGATTGTTGAGTATATACAAAGTTTAACCCTGAGACCCCATTAGGAACTGCTGTAGCGAGTTCATTATACTGAAACACCACTTTATTGCTATCAGTGCCTATGGCGAATACAAGGGGATATGGGCAATCTGGGTCACCTGTCTCATCAGGACCATTATATGTGTATCTAATATATGTTCTATCAGGGGTGCAATAGAAACCTGAGCATTGCTCACATTCTCCTTTTGTTGCTTCTGCTGTAGCATTACCAGATTCTACTAAACCTTCAGTTGTAACATGATAGCAAGGCACTCCAATTATACCTGCATTAATACCCATGTCATAAACATATCCAAACCAAGTATCACTATCCATTGGTTGAAAGGATAATCCATTAGGGAAGAAGTCAAATAAGACTGCTCCACAATCAATCAGCTTTAAGTTCTTACCACAGTTAGTTAAACTTACACCATCATAGTTTGCTGGTGATCCATAATTCACTCCTCCACCGTAACTAGGTGGATATGGAGATGATATCATATTATTATAACAAACTGCATCTCTATCTTCTTCTTTTAAACCTGTAGGTTGCACAATAGGAGGATATACAGGTGCATCTATAATTCTAGCAGGACCAAACGCAGGGTCAGGCATACAAGCATGACAATGTGTTATTAGGTTTCCTATACCACTATAGTAACCTTCGTCTAGTTGATTTATTTCTCTACATAATGACCCATCGGTATGACAACCGCCTTTTCTCCTTCTAGTAGTCATTGCTGTAATTCCTTAATCTTTGCGTATAACATATCGAAATTATCACCTAGATTCATGTAGTCGTCTTCACCTACTGGTCTATACATGATCTTATCGGGTGTAGGTATCTTAGATAATGTCTTTTCAATAGTCTCTACACGATCAGCAATAATCTTTTGATTAGAACTAATCTTGATAATAGTCTCATTCACTGTGTCAAATCCCTCTCTAATGTCTTTAAAGGACTTTTCAATCGCTTTAAAGTTTGCCTCTATGGCTTTCATATCATCTTGTGAGAATTGTTCAGTCATTTGAGATTGTGGTCGCTCGGTGGGGAAGGTTTTATTCTTCAACTTTCTTCAGAGTAAAACTACCTGATACATCGTCTACTTCAAATTCTAATTCATCTCCCTCATACCATCCAAGGTCTTCACTAACTTCATCAGGTAGGTGTATGGATAACTCCTCGAAGTCGTTGAGTTCAAGTTGAAGGGTGAATCTTTTTGACATGTCTCTTATAACCTATTATTTATGGGATAATTGGAAGGAAATCGGACTTTCCAGTCTTCCCATGCTTTAATAACGTCCTTAGAGTCTGTTGTCAGTCCATCTGATACACACTTATCGGCACAGGCATAGATTCTACTGTCTAGAAATCCCTCATACTTTAAAATCTGCTCCATACACCATACACGATCATCTTGATAATCTTGTCTAAAATTCATAGTGGCGTAAAATGTTCTTGGCGATTTTTTTATATGTATAAGGAAAAAATATTTTTAATAATATATCATGCCCTTTCGGGTACCTTTGTAGGTTAGGGTAGTGGCCGTTTTTAATATTTAAGGGGGCTAATTTAACTGCCCTGAGTAACACTTAAGAGAGGCTATTACACCTCTCTAAGTATACATTAATAACTGTTAATTGTCAAGCAATTGTTCTTACTTAAAGCACTGTATCTACTGTCTCTACGATATCATCGAGGACTGATAAGATTTCATTGCCATTGTTTGCATTTTCTAGAAGAAAGATTGCGAATGTTTGTGACATTTTAATGATGTAAATTAGGGGTCAATTGGTGTAACTTTAGGGCAAACACATTCCCAATGATTGTTGTTAATAACTGTTTAGTTATTCTCGTCCTTAATTGATAGATACCAACCAATCGATTTGATATAATCAAAGCAGGAATGTCTGGGCAGTTCTTTATATCTTTCTCCCCTAGAGTTTCTAACAGCGTCCATGTACAATTCTAGGTCAGTTACTGAATAGAACGTGCCATGTAATTTGCCATCTTCATCCTCAACGAGATACTGCATTTTGCCTTTCAAACTAACAGTCTTATTATAAACGGTTTCTGTTAGTTTGTCAAGAGATTGGTCAGTGATTGTTAACATGTGTTTCAGAAGATTTCGGTGTGTTAAATGTGATTGACTTTCGATAGATTACACGCTAAGACTACATTTTATCCACAGGTTTTTCCACACTATGTAACACTCAACTAGATTTAATTTACCATTTAATTGTTTTCAACAATTTACGGTAAGTTTTCCACATCGTTGTTAATAACCCTCCATAATCTGTGTTTTCTGATATACTCCCACTGGATGACGATTAACTCTTTAAGTGTTATCCAAACATAGTTAATCTGCTCTCCGTGGGTAACATCGTAGTGACTGTAATCCTTTTTGTTAATTGTCATTGTGGGTCTCCATATCTTCCCTCTTGTGAATGATACAAATCCGCTAATCTATGCCCCTGTTGACTGTTAGTAACTATCTCGCAATCTTTCCACTGATTAGAAAGAATTAAGAGGTTAATTTCATTATAAGGTGATATCGAGTGAGCAGCATCTTCAGGGGATTTTCTATACTTTCCCACAGTAAGAGTTATATACTCTTTGCAGATGAAATTAACTACCCCTTGATCTTCTTTGTGCCTGACGATTTCACCCTTTACGAAATCATTTAGTTGCATAGATTACCTCTTAGTTTGTGTTAATGATGATGAGGATTGTAAACGTAGATAATAATCATTGTGCATATTATAGCACAGATTGTTACTAACGTGAGCAAATGTAACATGACTATTTAAGAACCTCCACAGGAATTGGTTTATGTAGTAGTATATAATCAGATTCAATTTCAGTGAAGAAAGTGTTAATCTTCGCTTTCATTTGTCTCCAATTCTTTCTACTATAGGGGATGTGTAAGTTGTTCTTACTTAGTGGCATGATTAGACCTCCTTAAGTGATTTTAATTGTTGGTAAATCTTGTATGCTTCGTATTCACTTATGTCCTCTAATACCTCGTTTCCGTTATCATCTACTGTTGTAATTAGATCGGATTCGAGATAATCAACTGTGTCCTGTAAAATATCATACAGGACATCAAATTGAGTGTTGGTTAAATGTAATACTCTGCCCATGATTACACCCCATTAATTGTTAATGAACCAGCGTAATTATTCTTGTTAATTACACATGATTGATGAATATTAAAGAGAGTTTCATAATTAACTCCCTCC
>CETH01029624.1_pt1 | contig 25054 bp, 25 predicted proteins | sample 361461 | NCBI WGS metagenome assembly CETH01 (sample SAMEA2622695, study PRJEB7988) | marine metagenome | isolation source: saline water (ENVO:00002010), including
TATAAATATGCTATTTATTTAGATAAAACTTAAAAATTTCATGAAAAAAACTACTTTTTACATCATTGGTAAACACGCGGTTATTGGAGCTTTAAAAAACCCAAAAAGAAAGGTTTTAAGAGTATTTTTAACTGAAGATTCAAAAAAAAAAATTCATAAAGAAAACAGCAGTTCAAACTTACTTAAAAATATAAAGATTTTTTTTAAAACAAAAAAGGAATTAGACAAGTATTCTTCTAGAGACGGTATATCACACCAAGGGTTTGTAGCAGAAATAGAACATTTAGAAACTTTTACTATTAAAGACTTTTTACAGAATAATTCTGATAGAAAAAATATTAATTTCGTTGCATTGGAGGATGTTACCGACCCAAGAAATATAGGATCAATTATAAGAAGTGCTGCCTCATTCAATATTGATGGTATTATTGTAAAAGAAAGGTCTTATCCACGAGAAAGTAAACTTTTATATAAAAGTGCTAGCGGTTGTATAGATATAATAAACATATTTGAAGTATCAAATATAAATACTGCTTTAAAATATCTTAAATCAAAAAATTTTTGGATAAGTGGTTTTGATAGTGGATCAACCAAAAATTTTACGAAACATGATTGGAGTGGAAATAACGTTTTATTATTTGGATCAGAGGGGTTCGGTTTAAATTACCAAACTAAGAAAAATTCCGATTTTCTATTTAGTATAAAAATAAGTAATAAAGTAGAAAGTTTAAATATTTCAAATAGTGCGTCTATAGTATTTCATCACTTACATTATAAAAAAAATTTAGTTTAGACTAATTAACTTTTTCCCAAGAATATGTATCTTTAAAAGTGCATTCTTTACAAACATCTACATTATTAACTTTTCCAGCATAATGTTCTTTTCGAACTTTATTCAGCTCTTTTCCTTTCCAAATTTGTTTTAAGGTCTCAACTTTATGTTCGGGTTCATTAAAATTTTTTGGTTTTTTTGCTTGATTGAGTAGCTCAAAACCTTTTCTTCTTTCTTTAATTTTTTTTTCTAGATCTGAAACTACACTTTTATTATCAAAAGCTTCTTCGTCAATAAAACCTATGCCGTGTTGTGCTCCCCAGTCATGACAACACATTCCAACTCTACCATCATAGGTAATCATAAGTCTTTGAAAAATTTGTTCACAAGGTTTTCTTTTTTTTGATACAAATAAATTTCCCTCAAAATCTACCATGTACGGAGTATCAGATGATAATTTATTACTTATTAAATATTTTTCAAGTTTTACTCTTTGTTCTTTGGTTAGATCATTTATCTTCCCGCCTCTTTCATTATATTGGGTAACAGTTACATCATCCACAAAATTTCCAAACAAATTATAAAAACTGTCAACTTCATTTCTTGAATGTTCGGTTAATATCATTTGAATTTTAGTTATAGGGAATTTAGAATTCATTTCTTTTTTTGTATCGCAGAAATTTTTAATATTTGAATACACAGAATCAAAATTATTTTTTTTAAATCTAGATGGCCTTAATTTTTCATATGTAGCTTTTGATCCTCCATCAAATGAAAAAATTATAACATCTAACCCGGCTTCTATTAATTGTTTAGATTTTTTTTTATCTAATGATGTGGCATTAGTATTTATGGAAACTTCCAAAATTCCATTTTGCTTTGCATAGTCTACCAATTCATTAATCCTTGGATTCAATAAAGGCTCTCCTCTCCAATTTAGTTTAATAGATGGTACATTCTGTTTTGAAATTTCTTGAATAATTTTTTTGTATAATTTGAAATCCATGACTTTATCAGGAGTAATAATGTATTCTCTGCTACAATGTGGACATGCAAGATCACAAACTGATGCTGTTTCTATGTCTATAGAAAGTGGATCATGAATATTATTAAGGTGTGAATCAAAATTGTCTTTAATGTCGTAATGTTTTGATATTCCAGTCCAATTTTTTCTATAACTTTCATATTTTTTCTTTAATTCTTCCAAAATTATATCCTTATTGTTTGGGTTATTTTTTATTTTATAAATATAAGATTTGTTAAATTCCATATTTTCTAAAAAATATTTAACCCTATCAAAACTTTTTCTATTTGAATCCGATAACCTTGAAGATCCAACTAAGATTTCTTGTTTTTCTAATTTAATTTTTTCCATATTATATTTTTAAATTTAAATTCAACTCTTCTTTTGAAAACTTTGGCTTATGATGATTATTAATTTTAATCAATTTTGGGTTATTTTTCAAAAATAATAGAACATCTTTTAACGTAAAGTTTTCAACATCATTTTTAAAATGATTAAATATCTTATTAAATAAAATTAAATCATCTTTATAATCCAAAGTTAATCTAATCGATTTATCAAAAGTATAATCTGATTCTATGTGGTCGACTTTGAAATTTCTACTGTTTTCTAAAAAAAATTCTAAATATTCTGTATTTTCTGGTTTAACTGCATTCAATGCTATGGTTTCTATAGTCTTAAAATTAAAAATTTCTTTTGCAGTACCATAAGGCATGTTGGTCATAAAAGTCACATCTGAACCCTTCTTTAAATGATTCTTAATACTTTTGTTAAACATTACATCATCACACAAAATTGCATCTCCAGTAATTCTTAATATTTGATCAAGTTTAAATTTTTTTGCAGCTTCGTAATATCTCAAAGCAACATTATTAAGTGATCCTCTAAAAAAATCTATATTATTTCTTATCGCAATTTTCTCCAAAATATCATCTGATTTATCTGTGCTTGTAGCTAATATAATTTTGTTCAAACTTTTAATTTTTTTAATTCTTTTGATTAATACTTGTATTGACTCCTCATTATTTATTTTACATAAGGCTTTATTCGGCAATCTATTTGAGGATGTTCTTGCGACAATTATAGCTCCAATTTTTTGCTTTACATTATTCAATCTCACGGTTTGTTTATATTTAATATCTGATATTAAAGTCTTATTTATTAAATTATGTGATGTTATATCAGATGGATTTTTTGTTTCTTTTAAAAAAACTAAATCGTTCTTATCAATTAATTCGCCTTTTTTTTTAATTTTATTTAAAGCTGCTGATTTTTTAAACATCTTTCTATATTGTTTTTCATATTTGTTAAACAAACCAATTGGTTTCATTGTATTTGTAAATCTATCAAAATTCTTTACAAATTTTATAACTTCTTTTTTGTTAAGTGCTGATTGATAATCGGTCCTCTTAAGTTTTCTATCGTCTGTAAAATGTTTCTCAATAACTTCAGCTCCTGCTTGATAGGCAACCATTGGAAAAAATTTAGCTAAATCATCACTTCCATCAATATGGTCTGCATAGCCAATCTTAAATCCATATTTTGAATATTTATTTTTTAAATCAGCTATTTCACTAAGCGAGTGAGCATCCAAAGGTGTTGGGAAAGTTTGAACTCCCGGCATTAAAATAATTTTACTAGTATCCTTTTTTTTGTTCAAAAGAAATTTAACTAAATCATATATTTCAGATCTATGAGTCCCACCAATACCAATTAAAACAGTTTTTTTTGTATCAATACATTTTTCAATAAAAAAAGAGTTGAAAAAATCTTCTGAATGAATTTTTAATCCATCCACATTGTTTTTAAGTGCAATTTGAAGACTATACTCACCATATATATCTGAAAAAACATTTAATTTTTTTTTCTTTGCGTATTGAATAGAATTTTTCCAAGAAACTTCACTGAGAACAAGTCTTTTAAAAATTTTATGTTCTTTAGTCTTTTCTAAAGCTCGCTCTTCCAAATTAAAAATCTGAAACTTTATATTTTTTGCATTAGCTTTTTTCGCAATATCAATCAATTTAATTAAATTTTTTTCTTTTCCATCGTGGCCACACGCTGTCTCTAGAATTATTGGGTGGGTGATTTTGTTCATATTAATTTTTAATAAGTTTTAATTTAATTTGATTAATTTTTGAAATTTGTTTTTTATTTAAATTTCGTATAAAATCTCCCTTACCGTTACTAATTCCATATACAAAATTTGTTTTTACTAAATTATCTACTATAACATCGCCATAGTTTCCTAAAAGTCCTGATGACAAAACATTAACTCCTAAGATTTTTTTTTGTTTAAATCCAAAATCAATAGCTCTTTGCATTGAAATTGTTTTGCTAATTAACCCTTCAAAAGCAGATGAAACATCTACTCTAAATATTTTATGTTTTTTTAACTTCGCGTATGCTATTGCATCTTTGCTGATAGTCCCTTTTCCAGCATCAATTATCACGCCGTTATTTTTAATTTTTTTTATCATCTCTAATGTTATAACTTCCTTACCATCGGCTGATCCAATAAGTATATCAGCATTTTGAGATGCATCGTTGTTGTTAGAAGAATATACTTTTTCCTTGTTTGTAATCGGCTTAATACAATTTATTGCTGTACAAATAGTTTTTAATTTATTTTTGTTCCGTCTTGATAAAAAAACTTTAGCCCCTCTTTCAACTAAATTTAATGCAATTTTTGATCCGATATTTCCAGCTCCAATAATTCCAATTTTTTTACCACCTATTCCACGTATATCATTTTTAAAATAATGAGACAGAAAAAGATCAATAGAGTCTACGGTTAAATCGTTTCCTTTATATATAAGCAATTTTGATTTTTTTATATTTTCCTTAACTCTTCGTTCGATATTGCTTGGATTGCCTGATTTCTTTGATAATATTTTTTTTTCAGCATCCGCAAATATATAATCTACTTTTCCATCAACTATTTTGGTTATAATTTTAGCTAAGTTTTCTCTAAATATAATAATACCAACGCTAACTAATTTTTCAGTAACTCGTATTGGTGTAAAATAATAACCTGCTTTTTCAAACTTAGCGGTATTACCAATTATAAAAGCAGTTTTTTTTCTATTTCTTTTTGAAATTGATTTAATTTTTTTTAATTCTAATAATAACCTAGTTTTAAATGTCATTTAATTTTATATATCCTTCCAGGTTATTGGGTAATCTTTTTTGATATTATTTAATGATTTTTTATTGATTAATATTTCGTAATACCTGGGCATTAGTCCTGAAACTGGACCTTTGATACAAATATTTTTTTTAGTAAATAATTCACCTTTTTTTATATTCTTACTGGCATACAAACTCTTTTTTTGTGAATTTATGGTTACATATTCGTTTGGCTGAATTTTTTTTATTCCATCTCCTAAAAGTAAATTTATACTTTCTTTAATTTTCGGATCTTTATACTTTTTTTGTTGTAAAGATTTCCATTTATTAAAATATTTTTTATATCTAACTAGTTCTTTCATCTCTTTTTTATCGGAAGATAGAATATGATCTGGTCCCTCCATTTTTTTATTTAAAGTAAAATGTCTTTCTATTACATTTGCTCCTCTACTGACTGCAACTTTAGATGAAAGTAGATCGGTAGTATGATCCGAAAAACCTACTGGTATATTGTACATTTTCTTTAAAGTATCCATAAATCTCAAATTTACCTCTGCATAGGTAGACGGGTAAGAAGAATTACAATGTAATAAAATAAGATTTTTATTACCCGTAGATTTTACTGCTTCAACAGCCTCGTCAATTTCAGAAATTTTTGACATTCCAGTAGATATAATTATTGGTTTAAGTTTTTTTGAAACATGTTTAATTAATGGAATATTTACCAAATCTGCTGATGCAATTTTAAATGCTGAAACACCAATTTTATCAAGAAAATCAGCACTTTGAAAATCAAATGGTGTAGAAAAAATCATAATTTTCTTTTTTTTTGCATATTTAAAAATTTTCTTCTGAGTTTTAAAATTTAAACTTAATCTTTGAAATAGTTCGCTTATACTTTCCTGAGTCCCTATTATTTTTTCAGCATATTTTTCTGATTTCACAAATTTTGAAACGCGGCTATCAGGTAGAAAAGATTGAAATTTGATTGCATCACATTTAATTTCTTTAGCATTGTCAATTAATTTTTTAGCCAAACTAAAACTTCCATTATGGTTTAATCCGGCTTCAGCGATGATGAAAGTTTTATTTTTTTTACCAATTATTTTATTTCCAATTTTTACATGTGTATTGAAAGATACATTATTAAAATTTTTAGCTTCATTAGTAAAATCGCTGTATCTATTCACGAGACTATTTACTAAATCAAATGACTTATGAAAAAGAATTTGACTGTCGGCATAATTAAATTCACCGCCTGCTCCGACAGAAAATAAATTATCGAAACTTTCTACAAAGCTTTTGACCCTTGCAACCTCATTTTTATAATCAGCAAATTGAACTGGATATACATATGGTTCATAATTTATTGTCATACCAATTAAATTTTTGTTATCCGAAATATTTGCCATTTTGATCTGATCTTTGACTTTTCTCATTACGGTATTGGGAGTCATTTTAGAAAATTTATCTCCATTGGTATAAGTAATTTCTGCAGTTAGGTAAGATTTATTTTTTGGAGCAACAAACCTTGATAATTTTTTATTTTCTGTGATCCTGTTAAATAATACTTTATTTGATTCAAAATATAACCAATCATGGTATTTGGGTAATATTTTATCTTTTTTATAAAATAAATAGACTGAGCAAATTCCTCTAAATTTTAAATTATTTTTTTTTCCTAGAAAAAATGACGTTAAACTAATTGGTAGAGTAGATATAACGATTTCGTTAATTTTTATTTTATATTTGGATTTATTAGTTAGGATATCTGTAATTTTTTTTCCATCAGCTCTAATACCCTTGACTGTCTCGTTAAATTTGAATTTTCCACCTTTTTTAACTATGAATTTTTTAATTCTATCATAAATACAGCCTGTTCCATATTTACCAACCGCTGCGTATTGCTCATGATAAAAAGGTAAAATTTTATCTCTAAATTTAATTCTATTAGGAGCCCAATCTGGGGTCATTTTTTTTGTATCAATACCCCAAATTTTCTTTGGATACTTCTCAAAAAACATTCTTCTTAAAGTGGGCCCAACAAAAGAATCGATATATTCTTTGTAATTTTTAGCTTTGAATCTTTGATCTTTTTTATTGCAAAGTTTCAATTCTTTTTTAATTTTTACTTTTAATTTTTTATCAAATTTATTTAGTCCTTCAATGGATAAAGGATAATCATAATATTGATTAAAATTTTCTCCTTTTACATTTTTACATCGAAATTTACCTTCAATTAAAAGGTCTCCAAAATTTTTTTTCCAAAATTTTTCCAATAATTTATCAGGTGTATGAAATATATGTGGTCCAGTATCAACGAAATATTCATTCCATTTCCAAGATCTACATAATCCACCTGAAATATTTTGTTTCTCAATAATTGTCACATCCCAGTTAGATTCTAATAATTTCCATGCTGTAATTAATCCTGTTGGACCAGCTCCAAGTATAATAGCTTTTTTGGTTTTTTTCATATTTTCAAACTTCCAATATTCTATTTAAAATTTTTTTTACCTTAGTGTTTCCTGGATTGTACGATAAGATTTGTTCAGAATATTTATTGGATATCATTTTCCAATTCTTATTAGAAAAATTAATAACCTTATTTAAAATATTTTCAAAATCTGAATATCTTAAAGAGTCTGTCCAAAAACTTCCTGATTTAGGATATCTTAGATAACTACCCTCTATAGGAAAATTTTTATAAAAAGATACACAACGTAAACCTTTTGCTAAGGCTTCAAAACCTAATGTTGAATAACCAAATACAACCATTTGTTGTTCATTTAATCTTTTGTAAGTTTTGTGTCTACTTTCGCGAGGATAATAAATCCATTTTCCTTTTGAAAATTTTTCTCTAAAGAAATTCTCCAATGATCGACCTACTTTAGAACAAAAAATTAATTTAATATTTTTTTTATTACAAAAAGTATTAAGTTTATTGAATATTTTTTTATCTTCTTCAAAAGTATCTATAGGATGTTTTTCTCTTTCAAACATTGATATATTATATTGTGAAACATACATTATAGATCGAATTTTTTTTTTAATATTTTTTGAATTAAATTTATAATGATTGTTAATGGCATTTCCGATACATGATATTTTTCCTTTTATTATTTTAGAAAATCTTTTTTTTTCACTTTCTCCGAACAAAAATATATAATCTGCTTTAAGTTTCATTCTTTTTTTCTTTATCAAAATTTTACATTGTTCATAAAATTGATTATCTCTCATACCATTTTGGAGGCTTATATAAATTGGCTTTTGAATAATATTTTTTAAATTATAGAATGCGGGGTTATTATCTATTGCTGTGAATACAATTTTTGGAGATACCCTCTCAATAAAATTTTTTTTATAATTATCTTTAAAATTTTTAAATCCAGACTTGAGCAATGTTATATAAATGATATATAAATTAATACTTTCAAATCTTACACATAAGAACTCACAGGATTTTTTTTTAAAAAATAAATCAGCGAAATCAGAACTTTTTTTGTCATATATTAATACATCTTTTTTATATGGTTTTTTTAATATCCATTCAGCATTAAGAACTTTTAAAATTAATCTCATTATTTTTGTTATATTATATACCGTTCAATAAATGAACAGTAAAGAGGTAACAATAAATAGTTGATGATTTTTAAAAAAATACCCTATTTGACTTGCTTAAAATGACTTTTTAAAATAAATAAAGCTCAAGCCCCTATAGCTCAATTGGTAGAGCAACTGATTTGTAATCAGTAGGTTCGCGGTTCGAGTCCGTGTGGGGGCACCAAAATCTTATAATTATGGTTTAAATAATTTTTCTTTAAAGTTAGATGATATTAAATTTAAACAATCAGTCTCGTTTACTTTATACTTATTTTTTAAATTATTCTTTTTAATATTATCAAATAAAGTTTCATCCTTAGTAAGATAAAAATTACAATTAAACTTTAATAATAATTTATAAAGGACTATAAAGAATTTTCTTTTTTTAAGATATGTATTTTTAGGAAAACAAAGTGATACTGATAATTTATTTTTTGGAAAATTAAACATATAACCATTATTTGTTTGTTCAAGCTTTTTAATTATAAAGAAATGTGGAAAAAGATTAAAATTAAAAAATTCTTTTTTTATTGATTTTAGTATATTAAAAAAGTTTTTTTCAGGTATGCTAAATTGAATTTCAATCATACCCCCTGAAAAATAGTAAGGTAAATATTTATTCAAATTTATAAAGTAAACACTATTTTCATAACTGATTTTTTTAGAAATATTTTTGTGAATTCTCAATCTATAAAATAAGAAAAGAAAATAATAAAATACTTTGAGAGTAAAGTTATTTATAAAAAAAGATATTAAACTTGTAATTTTAAAAAAATGTAAAAAATCTTGAAACGATATAGGAATTTCATTTTTGAGAGAAACTAATTCTTTATTTTTAACCTCTTCAAAATTAAAAAAAACACCCTCTAATTTATTGATTTTGAGAAAGTTAATATACCCGTAGAAATTATTATAAGTTTTATTTAAAACATCGAAGTCCTTTTCACTTTTAATTAAACTAGTTTTTTTAAAAAATTTTCCATCTTTTATTTTGAAAAGTTTTATTTCAGCTTCCAAAATAATGCCATAAAGACTCAGGCCACCAATAATTTTTTTAAATAATTTATTTTTTTTATTTATATTTAAAACTTTGCCATTTTTTTGCATTACTTTTAAACTAATTACATTATCTCCAAATACAGCAAATTTTTTATTCTGAGGTCTTCCATGAACATTTCCTGAAATTGCCCCGCCTAAACTTACAGTTTTACCCCCTGGAATATTATAAATAGATAATCTCATTTTTTTTAATATTTTAAATAAACTATAAAGATTTAATCCTGATTGAGCCTTTAAAACTAATTTTTTTTTATTTATTGAAATTATTTTATTAAATTTTTCCATTGATATGACTATATCTGAGGTATTCAAAATTGTTTTATCTCCATGTCCGCATTTTCCCGATCTTATTAAAGCCTTGAGATTTTCTTCTTCTAGAAATTTTAAAATATTTTTTAGATCAAGATGATTTTTTGGATAAAGAATATTTTTATTTGATGAAAATGTTAAGTTGTATGAAGTAACTTTCTTTTTCTTTTGATCTATATTTTTAATGAGATTCATTAAATAGCAAAACTAATTTTTTCTAATAGTAGATAGCACAAGACCATTTCTTTGAACAGTTGACAAATTTTCGCCCTGGTATTTTTGAAAACATGTTTTTAATTCGAAACTGCTATCACTCGTATTTTCTAACAATGTTCTGTTAGTCATAATTATATAGTCATAATCTTCTGTGGAACTTACTATTTCAATTTTTTTAAGATTATATCGATCTAGATAGAACTTGATTACAGCTTTATTAATGCCACAATATGACAATTTCTTTCCTTGATTTAAAAAAGAAGACTTTTTTATTAGTTCTTTTATAGAACCGCCCCAATAATCATTCTCGAATTTATTAGGATGTTTTAAGGTATTACCTGTGAACAAATTTAGATAAGTATATTGATATGGAGTTAAAATAAAAAAGTTATATAAAAAAAGCAAAATAAACGGAGTTAACAAAAAAACTATAACTTTATTTTTAAGTTCATTGAAGTTTTTTATAATAAAATAAACAGCAAGGGAAGGAAAAATACAATAATAAGGAATAGCCCATAAGAATAATCTAAAACCATCATAAACTGGAAAAGGAATAATAAATAATATTAAATTTGGAAGTAATAATATCAAAAATATTAATAATAATTTATAATAAAAAAATTCAAAAATATTTACAAAGAAAATTTTATTTCTAAAAATAAACATAAAAAAAATAATATATAAAATAATAAAATATTCTGGTGACTTATATATAAAATTTATAAGAAAATAAAATTTTGTTATATTATTAGAATAGTAATAATCTCCGTTAATTAAATTAAAGGGCCATCCTCTAAAATTATCCTCAGACAAATTTTGTAAAAAAATATTTTTTTGTAATAAAAATATATTTTCATGGGTATCAATCCAAAATATAGTGAGAATTATATAAAAGATTAGTAGTCCTAGCAGAATATCAACTGAAAATTTTCTATAATTAAAATTATTGTTGGTAATTTTCTTAAAGATAAAAATATCAGCAAGAATAAATAAAATGACTGTTATTAATGAGCCTAAAAAAACTAATTGAATACCAGTTGAAATTGCTGCTAGCAAAGATATAAAAAATATATATTTAAAACAATTTATCTCTGAATTTTGTTTTTTGATATATTTTAGAATTAAATAAAAAATCCACACATGACAAAAAGCTAAAATTGTATCTTTTGGATTAAAACCCATATGACCAAAAAATATTGGATAAAAAAATAAAATGATAAAGCTAATTTTGCCAACATATTTATTAAATAATAATCCAGAAATTTTTCCAATTCCAAATAATGTAGCAAATGCAAAAATTAAATTTAAAAAATGCAAAGTTTCTACTTTAAATTTTAAAAAAAATATTTGTGTTATGAAATATTGAATTGACCAATATATAGCTGAATAAAATTCTCTATAGAAAACATCATTATTTTTTTTTCCAAATGAAAATAAGTATTGATAAGTAGCCTTACCAAGTTCTAGATGATAAAATTCATCCCATGATCTTCCTATTGAAAAAACACAATATGATGAAAATATAAATAACAAAAAAAGAATAATTTTTTGTTTATTTATATTCATTATTTAAATAATTTTTTTATTATTCTATATTTTTAAACTCTAATTTTAATTTTTTGTATAGTTTAAAAAGTAAAACTTTATCATCCTCATTAATTAATTTGTCTTTCTTTAGAAGATCTTTTAAATCATTACGTATTCTGTCACCCAACTCTTTTCTTTCTTGAACTTCTGTTAATAACAAAAATTTATCAATTTTTTCTATTTTATCAGCAAGCAAAAGATTGAAGAGTGCATTTAATACTATAATTATAGCTATTGAAATAGATACTAGTTTTATAAAAAAAATTTTAAGATTATTATTTTTTGGAGGCTTAGTGTCCATCTATTTCTTATTACATTACTATACTTAAATGCACAACAATAACTAATTAATTTTTTTGCCTTGCTCCTGCTTAATTTTATTTATTAAGCTGCTTCCTTTGTTAAAAAGTAAACATAAATTAATTTTGTTATTTATTGTAATTTGAACTCTTTTAATATTCCTTACTTCATGGTTGTCAGCAACTACTGATACTGGTCTTTTTTTTGGTTCAACATTTAGAATTGTTATTTTTGATTTTTGTGAAACAATTTTACCTCTCCATCTTCTTGGTCTGAATGGGCTAATTGGTGTTATAGCTAATTTATTAGAATTTAAGGATAAAATAGGTCCATGAACAGAAAGGTTATAAGCAGTACTGCCAGCGGGTGTTGAAACGAGAACCCCATCACTTATCAATTTTTTAATTATCGATTTATTATTTATTTTAAGATTAAGAGTAGCAGTTTGTCTACTTTGTCTTAAGAGCGAAATTTCATTGATGGCAATAGTCCTGAAAAATTTTTTATTTGTAGAATAAATATTTGCTTGCAAAAGTTTGATAAAAAAACTTTTAGATTTTTTAATATTCTTTTCAAGATTAGAGTTTGAGTATTTATTCATAAGAAAACCTATAGTTCCACAATTGATCCCATAAAAAGGCTTTCTTATATTATAATATTTTTTAAGAACTTTGAGCATGAAACCATCTCCACCAGCAACAACAATTATATTACACTTATTTATAGAATATTTTTTGTATTTTTTAAAACTCTTTTTCAAACTTTGTGATCTTTTTGTTTTATCAAATATAAAATGGAATTTATTCATAGTATTTATTTTTTAATTAGGTCAGGATGTAAATTATTATTTTTAAATAAATTTTTTAAATTAATTCTAAAATTGCTATAAAAAATATACTTAACTCTTTTGATAATTTTATCGAAAGGATTAAGTGGAATAAACTCTTGTATATTTTTGCTAATAATTTCATTTATTTTAATAGTTCCAAATATACCCCTTGGAGAGTTAGCATAATTATCAGTAAGATGCCTGATAAAAGAATTTTTATCTGGTTTATTATTTTTTATGGGTATTACTGTTGCCAAATATCTATCCATATCTTGACCATTAATATCAACTCCGTGCCAACCTAAAGACGCCATTTCTCTAATATGTAAAATACCTGATTTGGATCTTAAGCTCCAATTAAATTTCCACCATTTAGTCTTGGTAAATTTATTGAACTCATTTTTATCATATATCCAAAACCCACAGTATGGATTGTCTGGTATAAAAAATTTTTTAGCGTTCAAATTTACAAAGTATTTTGACTTAACAATTTGATCAGATGAATATAATTTTTTGTTTTTTTTGTTCACTTCTACTCTTAAAAATCCAAGATTATAGTTTTTGTTTATACATTTATCCTTGTATTTATTCCAATAATTTAAGTTTTTTTTTGTAAAAAGAATGTCTTCCTCTGAATATATAAAGATATCATAATTATTTTTTTGTATTTCCATTAACTTTCTACAGTACCATGTTAATTTAAAAGGATGATCACTTCCAAATTTATGTATTATAAACTTTATTCTTTTATTTTTATTTTTGATTTTTTTGTTTGTATGAATAAATAATTCAGTTTTTTTTGATAGATTTAAAAAGTTATTACAAACTTTTTTAAAAATCTTTAATTGATCTTTTTTTTTTTATTTAAATAGAGAGGTATATGTACCGAGATTTTTTTCATTGTATTGGTGCCCTCGGCCAGACTCGAACTGGCACTCCCTTGCGGGCAAGGATTTTAAGTCCTTTGTGTCTACCATTTCACCACGAGGGCTTACGATTAATTTATTCCAAATCTTAAACTTTTTTCAATTTTTTTACCATCAAGTGTCTTAATTTCAATCTTAATATCTTTGTTTAGCCTCATATCTTTGTTATTTTTCCATATACCTGCCGCCAAATGCATAATTCCTATTTTTTCATTAGGAAGAAATGGTTCAACAAATGTCTGATGTTTAACATCATACTTGGGGAGTAAATGGCTAGTTATCCAATTGCATTTTAATGGAAGAAATTCAACCTCAACGTTGTCGTGGTAAACAGCAATATTAATTGCCAATCCTTCTGATCCAAAAACTTTACCTTTTGACAGTGTTTTTTTTAAATTTTCTTGCCAAATTTTCCAACATTTGGAATTTTTTTCTAATGAAAAAACTCCAATATTTATATGTGGTGCAAATGCAAGTTTTCTAGCAATGCTATCTTCAACTCCTGATGATTTGGCATGCTTATAATTTTGGGATTTTATAACTGCTATTCTGCCTAATAACCATTTTACTTTAGACATTATTCTATATCCGGGACCAATACTCTGAGTGATTCCCAACTTTCCATCTTCGCAAGCTCTAAAATATAAATTTATCGCAGACCAAGAATTTATCCATGCATCACAATCTATCCAAAGATATTTATCAAATTCTGGAAAATAGTTTGGCAAAAATGCTCTGGACACTTGACTTTTTAACCATTCTTTTTTTCTAACTTTATAACTGGGTATTTCTATATCCCATTTAGCTTTTTTTACCGAATACACTTTAGATTTCAAAATATTTACCTGTTCTTTTGTTAAACCTGAGTCCAAAACACAAATTGAAATATCTTTGCTTTCTTCATGAGCTTTGATTGAATTGATAAGTTCCTCGAGAAGTTCAAAATAATTTGAGTCTGCAAGTGTTACGATTGCCTTAGTATTCATATTTTATTCCAACCATTTTTTATATTTTTCAATATTATTTTTGATATAATTTGGTAATTCATCAATTTTTGTAACTGTGAGTTCATCTCCTCCACTGAATTTTGATTTTTTCATATCAGTTCTTAGATTGTATACGGGTTTCTTATTAATTATCATTTTTTGTATTTGCTGTTCCCCGATTGGTTCAAGATCATATTCTCTATGATGGAGATAAGAGGTAAGTTTTTTTTCAATATTTTTTGCAGATTTCATATAGGAGAAATGCCAACCTCCATTTTCTATAAAAGAAACATTACGATACTTATTTCTAGAAAAAAATCTATCTAATCTCCAAAAAGGATATTTCTTGTCTTTAACGTTTCTTAACCATTGAGGAGATAAAAGACTTTCTTTTTGACAGCCTTTGGTACCAAACCATTCGAAAGAATCGAGTTTTAAATTAAATTTATAATAAAAAAGTTTTTGTTTAAAAAGTATTATTTTATTTCTAATATTTTTTAAGCTATTTTGTTCTAAATTTGGAATTTCATCTACATCAGAGATAAGAACTATATCTTTGGGGTCAGCGGACTTTAAGCCTTCTTCTATACAATCTCTTTGAAAATTTTCTCTTTGTGCAGCGTTAAGTATATATTTCGAATTTTTGGTCTCTTCGTTGTCTGTATCTAAAACTTTCAACACGCCATTTGGTTCTTTGTCTACAATTATATATATAATTTTATTTTCAAATTTTTTAAATTTATTAATATCAAATAATAACTTCCTTTTTTCTCCACTATGGGTATATGTGCTTTCGGTAATTACAAATTTATCAACATAATTATTTAAATAATTAAGACGAAAATCCAATAACATTTCTTCGTCAAAAAACATGAAACAATCGAAAATTTTCATTTAACTCTTACTTTTTTATTTTTAGAAACTAAAATATAAGTATCTCTATAACCGCAATCTCTATAGCCCTGTTTAATTATATTTAAGTATCTGTTGCTCGGGGGAACATGCTTGGTTTTTTTTGGCATGTAATAAAACATTACTTTTGTGCCATAAAGTTTAAAATATTTTTTTAAGTAAAGATGAGGATAATCTTCGTAAATATCTAATTTTTTTTCATCCTTTTTGCTTATCTTATAAATTGCACCTAAAACCTTACTATTCTTTTTCCTTTCTATATCAGCAACACCACCTTCTAAGGCGCCACCAGACCAATTTCCAGTTCTAAATGATAGTTTATAATCTTTTAATGTATAACAGCCAATATACTTTGAATCTTTACATCGTCTCTTCATCTGTTTTTTATGAAGGTTACTTCCAAAGGCGAAATATAGCATTACGTTCCTCTAACAATTTTTATTTTTTTATTATTAATAATTCTAATAATATCTTTGTGGCAGGATTGTAAATTATTTTTTTTTGTAGATCTAATTACAACTGAAACACCTATTTTTCCTAGTCTAAAGAAGGGATAACTGCCAATTTCAACAAATTTTTTATATTTTTTTTGAATTGAATCTAATTCTCTTGCAATTTTACTTTCTACTGTCTGGCAATTAATTGAGCTGCTAAAAATTTTAGCACCGGGTTTTAAATATTTTTTTAGATTATGTACCATGGATTTTAATATTAGTGGAACTCCAGGAAGACAAATAACATTTTTAATTATAAAACCTGGTGCAGCACTAGAGGGGTTATAAATTAATTTAGAACTTTCTGGCATTTTAGCCATTTTTTTTCTTGGATCATTAAATTGATCACCATAATATTTTTTTAAAATATTCAATGCTTCAGTATTATACGAGTATTTTTTTTTAAAAGCTTTTGATATTGATTTAGCAGTAATATCATCATGTGTTGGACCAATTCCTCCTGTGGTTAATACATAATTAAAGTTTTTACTTAAATCCAAAACACTTTTTATTATTTCTTTCTCTATGTCAGGAACTATTCTTACCTCCTGAATTCTAATTCCTAAATTTGAATTCAACCAGGAGGCTAAAAAAGATACATTTTGGTCTTTCGTCCTTCCTGATAAGATTTCATTTCCAATTATTAAAATTGCGCAAGATTTTTTTTTATTTTTTCTAACCATAATTTGATACTATTTAAAAAATGGATTTTGAGAACGAATTAATACCAGGTGTTTTAGTAAAAAGATATAAGCGATTTTTTGCTGATATTAAGTTAAAAAATAAAATTATTACAGCACATTGTCCAAACTCTGGTTCAATGTTAAATCTTTTAGAAAAAGGAAATCCAGTATGGATCACCAAGTCAAACAATGAAAAAAGGAAACTTCTTTATACTTTACAAATCATAGAAGTAAAAAAGATTAAATTTTGTGTTAACACTCACATAACAAATAAAATAGTTAAGGAATCATTAGAAAATAAACAATTAACTGAATTAAGAGAGTACAATCTTATAAGACCAGAGAAAAAATTTGGAAATAACACTAGATTTGATTTTCTTCTCTATAATTCAAAAAAAGATAAAAAAGCATTTCTTGAGGTAAAAAGCGTTTCTCTTGTTAGAAAAGATGGTCACGCAGAATTTCCAGATGCTATAACAAGTCGAGGTAAAAAGCATTTAGAAAGTCTTATAATGGCAAATGAACAGGGATTCGAAAGTTATTTGATGTTTCTAATTCAAATAGAAAACTGTAAATCTTTTAGAATTGCATCAGATATTGATCCTGAATATTACGAAGTTTTCAAGGAAGCGTTGAAAAAAAATGTTAAGCTCCTTTGTTATGATTGTAAATTTTCGAACAAAGGAATAGAAATAAACGACAAGATAAAAATTTTATAAAATGACTGATAAAATGATTGAAGCTTTTGATGGTACTAGAAAAGCCGGGGCTATTGCTTCTGGAGCTTTAGACGAAGTTACAAAGATTATTAAGCCAGGAATAAAAACTGATCAAATCGATAAATTATGTTTTGATTTTATAAATGATAATAGCGCGTATTCCGCTCCATTATTTTATCGGGGTTTTCCTAAATCTTGCTGCACTTCTACAAATCATATTGTTTGTCACGGAATACCTCATGATAAAATTTTGAAAGAAGGTGACATTATTAATGTAGATGTCACTGCTCTAAAGAATGGATGGCACGGAGATACAAGCAGAATGTATTTTGTTGGAGAAGTATCTACTAAAGCAAAAAAATTAGTAAAAGCAACTTATGAGGCAATGATTAAGTCTACAAAAATTCTTAAGAATGGAGTTCAGGTAGGAGATTTGGGTGATGTAATTCAAAGACATGTAGAATCTGAGGGATTTTCTGTTGTCAGAGATTTTTGTGGTCACGGAACTGGAGAGAGTTTTCACAAACCACCAAATATTTTACATTATGGTGAGCCCAAAACTGGGGATGAATTAAAAACCGGCATGATTTTTACAATTGAACCAATGATAAATGAAGGAAATTATGAAACAAAAGTTTTAAATGATGGATGGACAGCGGTAACAAAGGATAAAAAATTATCCGCACAATTTGAACACACTGTTGGTGTAACTGATAATGGATATGAAATATTTACATCCTCAAAAAAAGGATTAGATTTTCCTCCATACAAAACATGATAGAGAGATATTCAAGAAAAGAAATTAAACAAATCTGGCTTGATAAAAATAGGTATAGTCTATGGCTTAAAATTGAAATTGCTGCAGCAGAAGCAATGGAAAAATATAAAATTATCCCAAGAGGTGTTGTCAGAAAAGTTAAAAAGAAATCAAAAATAGATGTAGAAAAAATATCAAAACTGGAGGGAAAAGTAAGACACGATGTAATAGCTTTTTTAACATCCATAATTGAGAAGGTTGGTAAAGAGGCAAGTTTTTTACATAAAGGCATGACTTCTTCTGATGTTTTGGATACTTGTTTTAATATTCAATTGAAACAATCCGGATTAATTATTTCTAAAGATATAGAAATTTTATTAAAGTCTATAAAAAAACAGGCTATTAAACATAAATATACTTTATGTATTGGCCGAAGCCATGGAATACATGCTGAGCCAACTACTTTTGGTCTAAAACTTTTAACTTTTTATGAAGAATTTTCAAGAAACCAAAAAAGACTTCAGAGAGCAATTAAAGAAATATCTACCTGCGCAATATCAGGCGCGGTTGGTACGTTTGCTAATGTAGATCATAGAATAGAAAAATACGTTGCAAAAAAATTAAATTTAAATGTAGAACCAATATCTACTCAAATTATACCTAGAGATCGACATGCTTACTTCTTTTCTGTTCTTGGTGTAATAGCAAGTTCAATTGAAAGGTTTGCAACAGAAATAAGACATTTACAAAGAACTGAGGTTTCGGAGGTTGAGGAATTTTTTAATAATAAACAAATGGGATCATCAGCAATGCCTCACAAAAAAAATCCAGTACTTACAGAAAATCTTACAGGATTGGCAAGATTAATAAGATCGTCGGTAATACCTGCTTTAGAAAATGTAGCCCTTTGGCATGAAAGAGATATTTCTCACTCTAGTGTAGAAAGAAATATAGGTCCTGATTCCACTGCAACTTTGGATTTTGCGCTTGTCCGTCTTAACAATGTTGTAAAATCTATGAAAGTTAATAAAGATAATATGAAAAAAAATCTTGATTTAACAAAAGGTATTTTCTTTTCACAAAGAGTGCTGCTTGAACTAACGTCTCTAGGTTTAAGAAGAGATAAAGCTTATAGGATAGTTCAGAAATGTGCTATAGAATCCCTACAGAACAATATCCCTTTCTACGATAGCTTGTTAAAAAATAAGGTAATTACGGACAAAATACCTGTTAATACTCTTAGAAAATTATTTGATTTTGGTTATCACACAAGAAAAATTAATGTAATTTTCTCAAGAGTATTAAGAAAAAAATGAACAAAGGTAAAAAACTCTACGAAGGTAAAGCTAAAATCATTTACGAAACCAAAGAAAAAGGTTTAGCCATACAACATTTTAAGGACGATGCAACGGCCTTTAACAATAAAAAAAAAGCAACTGTTGAAGGAAAAGGGGTTCTCAATAATAGAATATCAGAACATATTCTTAATAATTTAAACCAAGTGGGTATCAAGACTCATTTGGTAAAAAGATTAAATATGAGAGAGCAGTTAATCAAGTTGGTTGAGATTATACCAATAGAAATCATTGTTAGAAATATAGCAACAGGTTCATTAACTAAAAGACTTGGTGTTACCGATGGCACAATTTTAGAAAAACCTTTAATAGAATTTTGTTATAAAAAAGATGAGTTAGATGACCCTTTGATTGCAAAAGAACATATATTTGCTTTCAACTGGGCAACTAAGGATGAAATAAAGTGTATAGAAGATATGACTTTCCGAATTAATGATTTTATGTCTGGAATGTTTAGAGGAATTGGAATTAAGCTTGTAGATTTCAAATTAGAATTTGGAAGGATCTGGGAAGGAGATAAAAAAGAAGTTATTCTTGCAGATGAAATAAGTCCTGATACTTGTAGACTTTGGGATATTAAAAGTGAGAGAAAGTTAGATAAAGATAGATTTAGAAAAGATCTTGGTAACATCATTCAAGCATACCAGGAAGTTGCAAGAAGATTAGGAATAGTTCCTGAAACAACTAATATAAGTGAAGTAAACTTTAAAAAACCTACATCAATAAGCATTAAGAAAAAATAACTTGAAATTTTCAGTAACAGTCACTTTGAAAAAAGATGTACTAGACCCCCAAGGTAAAGTAGTAAGTCAAACATTAAAAAATATGGGTATGAATAATCTAAATCAAGTGAGGCAGGGAAAATTTTTCGAAATTGAAATTAATGAAAAAGACTCTGTAAAAGCTGAAAAGCAGGTTAAAGAAATGTGTGAAAAATTGCTAGCAAATATGATTATTGAGGATTTTAAAATTAAAAAAGCAGAATGAAATCATCCGTTATAGTATTTCCAGGATCAAATTGTGATAGAGATATAGCTGTGACTTTAGAAAAACTTCAATTTAAAAATTCAATGGTTTGGCATAAAGAAACTGAATTGCCAAAATCTGATTTAATAATAATTCCTGGAGGCTTTTCATATGGTGACTATTTAAGATCTGGCGCTATAGCAGCAAAATCAAATATCTTATCTGGAGTCGTGGAAGCTAGTAAAAAAGGTTCTTTAATCTTAGGAATTTGTAATGGATTTCAAATTTTGATTGAGTGTGGATTGCTAAAAGGAGCTTTATTAAGAAACTCTGGATTAAAATTTATTTCAAGAGATATTTCTGTAAAAATTCAGTCAAATAAAAATAAATTTTTCAATAAATATGAGGAAGGTGATGTATTGAAACTCAATATTGCCCACAACGAGGGTAATTATTTTACAGACAAAAAACATCTAGAGGAATTAGAAAGTGATCAATTAATTCCTATTAAATATTGTGATGAAAAAGGAAATATAAATAATAAAGCTAATCCAAACGGTTCTATAAATAATATCGCTGGTATTTTTAATAAAGATAAAAATATTCTTGGTATGATGCCTCATCCTGAAAGAATGTCCGATAAACTCTTGTCAGGGGAAGATGGTTTGAGTTTATTTTTAAGTTTAATGAAATAATATGACAATTACGAAAGATCAAATTGAATCTCACGGTTTAAAAGACGAGGAATACAAAAAAATAAAAGAACTTTTAGGTAGAGATTCAAACTTATTAGAACTTGGGATTTTTTCTGCAATGTGGAATGAACATTGTTCTTATAAATCTTCAAAAATTCATTTAAAAAAGCTACCAACTAAGAATAATATTGTTATTCAAGGACCAGGTGAAAATGCAGGTGTCATTGATATTGGAGATGACGATGCTATAGTTTTTAAAATAGAAAGCCATAACCATCCATCTTTTATCGAGCCTTATCAAGGTGCTGCAACAGGTGTTGGGGGTATACTTAGAGATGTGTTTACAATGGGTGCTAGACCTATTGCTTTAATGAATTCAATACATTTTGGTTCTCCTGAAAATAAAAAAACTCAAAATTTATTAAGCGGCGTAGTTTCTGGAATTGGAAATTATGGAAATTCAGTGGGTATACCTACTGTTGGAGGAGAAACTAAATTTAATGAGACTTATAATGAAAACATTTTAGTTAATGCGATGGCTATTGGACATGCAAATAAAAATAAAATTTTTTATTCAAAAGCAAAGGGGATAAATAAACCTGTTGTTTACGTCGGCTCAAAAACAGGAAGAGACGGTATTCATGGGGCTACTATGGCCTCTGCTGAGTTTGATGAAAACTCTGAAGAAAAAAAACCAACAGTTCAAGTAGGGGATCCTTTCACTGAAAAATTACTTTTAGAAGCGTGCCTTGAGTTAATGAAAGATAATTCTATTATATCTATACAAGATATGGGCGCTGCTGGACTAACTTCATCTAGTGTTGAAATGGCTTCAAAAGGAAAACTTGGGATCGAATTAAATTTAAATAAAGTTCCATGTCGTGAAAAAGGTATGAACCCATACGAGATGATGTTGTCTGAAAGTCAAGAACGTATGTTAATAATTCTTGATGATAAAAAAGAAGAACAAGCTAAAAAAATATTTGAAAAATGGGATTTAGATTTTGTAGTTATTGGAAAAACAACTAATACTGAAAGATTGGTATTAAATTTTGATGATAAAAAAGTAGCAGATATTCCAATAATAGCTTTAGCAGAAAAAGCTCCATTATATGATAGAAAATCTATAAAATCTAAATTATCGAGCAACAAAGTTAAAATAAAAAATTTAAAAAAAATTAAAATTGAGGATGCTCTTATTAAAATTTTAGCTTCACCAAATCAGTCAAATAAAAGTTGGATAACAGATCAATACGATCAAGTAGTAATGTGCGATACTATTCAAAAATCAGGAGGAGACGCTGCTGTAATCAGAATTCACAATAAAGATAAAGCCATAGCTATTTCTGTGGACTCTTCTGCAAACTATTGCAATGCTGATCCTAAATCAGGTGCAAAACAAATTGTTTGTGAAAATTGGAGAAATTTAATATCAGTTGGAGCAAAACCATTAGCTATTACAAACTGTTTAAATTTTGGAAGTCCTGAAAAAAGTAAAGTTATGGGAGAATTTGTTGAATGTATCGAAGGCATGAAAGATGCATGTGAATTTTTAAATTTTCCCGTAGTATCAGGGAATGTATCTTTTTATAACGAAACAAATTCAAAAAGTATTTTTCCAACACCAGTTATTGGAGGTATTGGGGTGATAGACAATTTAAAAAGAGTTATAAATATCAAAACAAAAAAACCAGGGAATTTAATAATTGTTGTTGGAAAAACAATCGGGCATTTAGAACAAAGCTCTTTTCTTAAAGAAAATTTTTCAATACACGAGGGACCACCGCCAGAGGTAAACTTAGTTAATGAAAAAAATAATGGCTTAGCTGTATTAAAATTAATCAAAGACAATTTGGTTTTGTCAGCCCATGATATATCATCTGGTGGTATGCTCACTTCTCTAGCTGAAATGTCAATTTCTTCAGGTTTAGGTTTAAAAATAATAAAGCCTAAAAAACTTATTAACCCTTTTGAATATTTTTTTGGTGAGGATCAAGGAAGATATATCATTGAAATTTCTAAAATTAATTTAAATAAAGTTGAAACTTTTTTAAAATTGAATAATATTTTTTTTGAATTGGTGGCTGAGGTGCAAAATGACACATTTGAAATTGATAAAATATTTAAATTAAAAACAAAAGATCTTCATAATTATAATAATCAATGGTATAATAAATACAATGCCATTAACTAAAAATGAAATATCTACAATGATTATGAATGCTTTTCCGGATGCTGTACTAGAGTTAAAAGATACTGCTGGAGATAACAATCATTTTTCAGCTAAAATAATTTCTAAAAATTTTAACGGCAAATCAAAAGTAGAACAGCACAAAATGGTTTATAAAGCACTAAAAGGCAAAATGGGAAATGAGCTACATGCATTAGCTTTAACTACAGAAGAAAAAAATGGATGATATAAATAAAAAAATTAAAAGTATAATTGATGCTAGCAGCATTGTTCTTTTTATGAAAGGGACACCGGAAACCCCTCAATGTGGTTTTTCAATGGCTGTTTCGAATATTTTAAAACATTTAAATGTCAAATTTGAAGGCGTAAATGTTTTAGAAAGTAATGAGATCAGACAAGGAATAAAAGATTATACTGATTGGCCAACAATACCTCAATTATATATTAAGGGAGAATTTGTTGGAGGTTGTGACATTGTTAAAGAAATGTTTGAAAAGGGCGAATTAAAAAAACTTTTAGAAAGTAAATCTTTATTATCTTGAGTAATACTCAATTACTAATTTTGGCTCCATCATTGTAGGATAAGGGATGTCTGCAAATTTTGGAACTCTTACAAGCTTTACAGTTTTATTTTTACTATCTAACTGAATATACTCAGGAACATCTCTATCTTTGCTGCTTAAAGAAGTATCTATAATAGAGAGTCCTTTTGACTTTTCTTTAACTTCAATTAAATCTTCTTCATTTACTAAGTAACTGGAAACGTTAACTTTTTTTTTATTTACTCTGAAATGACCGTGATTAATTAATTGTCTAGCAGAAAAAACTGTAGGAGCAAATTTTGCCCTATAAATTACTGTATCTAATCTTCTTTCTAAAATACCAACTAAATTTTCTGTTGTATTTCCTTTTTTCTTAATAGCTTTTCTATAAACATTTCTAAATTGTCTCTCGTTAATATTTCCATAGTATGATTTCAGTTTTTGTTTTGCGTTAAGCTGTACTCCATAATCTGTTGGTTTACCTTTTTTGTTTTGACCGTGCTGTCCTGGAGGGTAGTTACGAGTGTTAAAGGGGCTTTTTGGTTTACCCCATAAATTAACTCTTAATCTTCTATCAACTTTGTGTTTAGCTCTTATTCTTTTTGTCATAAAAAAAACGTTTATAATCCTTATAATATATTTGTCAATTGTTCTTATAATTTACTAAAAACACTCGATAAAATCCTTAATTCCTTATTGCTCAACTGTGTTCTTCCAAAAATATTCCTAAGATTAATTAGCATAGTTTTTTTCTTTTCTGCAGGTGAAAAGAATCCTTTTTTTTCTAGTCGATTTTCAATGAAATTTACAAATGTATTAAGTTTTTTCTTACTTACTACATCAATCAATTTTTTTTCTTTTTTAAAATAGGCAGGTTTTAAGTTTTTAAATATTTCATAACAAGTGATAATTATACTATGTGAAAGATTTATAGACTCAAAGTTTTTATTCACCGGAATTTTAAATATATAATTTGAATAAGCTATATCATCATTAGATA
>CETH01030070.1_pt1 | contig 25037 bp, 20 predicted proteins | sample 361461 | NCBI WGS metagenome assembly CETH01 (sample SAMEA2622695, study PRJEB7988) | marine metagenome | isolation source: saline water (ENVO:00002010), including
GGAATTGGAAAACTAACTTTAAAAAAAATTAACTTGATTTCTAGAAATAGAAAAATTTCATTATTTGAGGGGTGTAAAATATATCTTCAATCTGATGAACGAGGCAAAGCAAAAATAGAAATAAATAATCTAATTTCAAAAATACACAAATGGAATAAAATTATTGAAAAAACTAATCATATCGATCTTTGTGAATTAATTCTAGAGGATTCAGGCTATATGGAATTATTGATAAACGAAAGTAAATTAAAAGATAATATTGAAAGTCATGATAGATTAGATAATGTAAATGAGTTTATGAATGGTTTAAAAGAATTTGAAAACTTAGAGGGTTTTTTAGAGCATGTTAGTTTGGTTGCAGAAAATGATAGCATTTATAAAAATGAAAAAATTAGTTTAATGACTATGCATAGTGCTAAGGGACTCGAATTTAAATATGTTTTTTTGATTGGTTGGGAAGAAGGATTATTTCCAAGTAAAAGATCAATAGAAGAAAAAGGACAGTCAGGATTAGAGGAAGAAAGGAGATTAGCATATGTAGCACTTACAAGAGCTAAAGAAAGGGTTTTTATATCTTTTGTAAACCAAAATCGATATTCATATGCTTCACATGATTTTAATTCACCATCAAGATTTATTAACGAATTACCTAAAGAAGATTTAGAAATATTTAATTCAGAAATTTTTGAAAACGAAGAATATTCTTTAAATATATCTCAATTAGAAGAAGAAAACCTTAATGAAATTTCCCCTGGTAAAAAAAGATTAATAGAAAATTATAAGAGAATTAATGAACAAAATTTTGAATACAACCAAGATATATCAACAAAAGATCAAGGCTCATTTAATGAAGGAGATAGAATTTTTCATAAAAAATTTGGATATGGACGAATTTTAGAAATTGAAAATATCACTGCTTTGATTAATTTTGAAAAAGTAGGTACAAAAATGGTTTATTTAAAATATTTATTTAGAGAATAATATTAAATCATTTTAATCCATTCATTTTCACTTATGGTTTTGATTTTTAATTCCTTAGCTTTCTTTAATTTAGATCCGGGTTTTTCACCATAAATTAAATAGTCCGTTTTTGTATTTACAGAAGTAGAAATTTTTGCGCCTAAAAGAATTGCTTTATTTTTTGCCTCTTCTCTAGACATAACTAATAATTTTCCTGTAAATATAACAAATTTATTATTAAATTTACTCTTCGTATTTATTTTTTTGTAATTATTTACCTCACAAAAATTAAGTAATTTTTTAATTTCATCTTGGTTTGACTTAATGTTTAAATATTCAACTAATGAATTTATAACTTTTGGCCCTAAACCATCAATGTCTTCAAGATTTTTTTTGTTTTTTGCATTTCTTAAAAAATTTTCAATTGATAAAAAATGGGTTGCTAAAGTTAATGAATTTATTTCGCCAATATATCTTATTCCCAAAGAGAATAAAAATCTTTGGAGATCAACTTTTTTGCTATTATTTATATTATCAATTAAATTTTTGTATGATTTCTCTCCCCATCCATCTAGGTTTAAAATCTTACTTTCATATTTTTTTATTAAAAATATATCAGAAGCATTTTTTATAAACTTTAATTTCCAAAAAAATCTTATTTGCTTTTCAGCAAATCCTTCAATATTTAATGCCTTTTTTGATACAAAATGAATTATCTTTTCTATCAATTGTGCTTCACAATTATAATAATTATTGCATCTTAAAACTGCTTCATCTTTGTCATGAAGTAATTTTGACCCACATACTGGGCAATTTTTTGGAACTAGAAATTTTTTCTCTCTTTTCTTGTTTTTTTCTATTACTTTTAAAACATGTGGTATTACATCTCCAGCTCTTTCAATTTCCACAATATCTTTTTCTCTTATATCTTTTTGATTAATTTCATCAAAATTGTGAAGTGTAGCATTAGATACATTTACTCCCCCAATATTTACAGGTTCTAATCTTGCAACTGGTGTAATTGATCCTGTTCTACCAACTTGAATATCAATTTTCAGTATTTTGGTTGTAACTTTTAAAGATTTAAATTTATATGCAATTGCCCATCTGGGATTTTTACCAACAAAACTTAACCTATTTTGTAACTCAATATCATTAATTTTATATACTATACCATCTATATCATATGGAAATTTAGATCTAAGAGAATTAATTTTTTTGTAATATTCTTTTAAACTTTCAATATCTTCAATTATTTCATTATAATTATTTGTTATAATTCCCCATGTTTCCATTTTATCATATAATTGTTTAATATTTGAAAATTTAACTGAACTACCTCCTATTCCGTGCGCAATAAATTTTAATGGCCTAGATTTAGTAATTGTATTGTTAAGTTGCCTAATACTACCAGCTGCAGCATTTCTAGGATTTGAGAATTTTTTTTGTTCATTTAAGCTATTGTTTAATATTAGGAAATCATTTTTTTCTAAAAAAACTTCTCCCCTTATCTCTATGAAATCAGGATAATTTTTTGATTTAAAATTTATTGGAATATCATTAATAGTTTTTATATTATCAGTAACATCTTCTCCTATATAACCATCACCTCTAGTACAAGCTCTTATTAATTTTCCATATTCATATGTTAAATTAATTGATAATCCGTCAATTTTAGGCTCACATGAAAAAATTAAATTTTGATTTGGATAATTAAGATATTTTTTTGTTCTTTTTATAAACTCATATATATCATTATCATTAAATGCATTTCCAAGAGATAACATAGGCTCTTTATGCTTAATCTTTTTAAATTTTTCTAAAGTATCTGATCCTATATTTTTATTTGGACTATAATCTAGAATTAAATGTGGATATTTTTTTTCTAAATAATTATTTCGTTCAATTAACTTATCAAATTCATAATCTGAAATAATTGGTTTGTCATATTTGTGATATAACTCATTGTGTTTAGAGATTTTTTTTGAAAGATCTTTTAGTTCAACGGTGATTTTTTTTTCTAATTCCTTGGATATTTTATTTTCTTTCATATATTATTTTATTTTGTTTAATAATTTGCTAGCCCAACTTTTATCATCTGAATTTAATACCTCTTTTTTTCCTACTAATTTATAAGATTTCCTATACCAATCACTTTCTGGATAGTTATATCCTAATACAGCTGCTACCCTTTCCGCATCACCAATCATTCCCAGACTATAATATATTTCTACTATTCTATGAAGTGCTTCAGGTGTATATTTATTTGGCTTATAATTATCTACTATTTTTATATATCTATTTAAAGCAGCCAAATATTTCTTTTGTTGCAAATAATAAAAACCTATATGCATATCTTTACCTGCTAATATAGTTTCTATTAAAATCAGTTTTTGTTCTGCATCTTTTGAATATTTACTTGTTGGGAATCTTCTAATTAATTCTTTGAAATTTTTTTGAGATTCACTAGTGTATGTTGCATCTAAAGCTGGATTTTTAATTTGTTCATAACTAATTAATGCCTTTAAATAATATGCATAATCAATATCTTTATAATCAGGATATTTGTTAATAAATCTTTGTATATTTATTGAAGCATTTTCATAATCCAGTTTTAGATAGTCAATAAATATGCTCATAATTTTCGATTTTAAAGACCAATTTGATAAGGGATATTTTTTCTCTATTTCATTAAAACTTTTTTGAGCTTCATTAAATCTTTGTTCATCCAGTAATTTTTTTGCGTTTATATATTCAATTTCTGGGAAATCATTATTTGTTTCTATTATTTTTTCATCAACTTTTTTTTCACATCCTGATATAAAGATGAATAATAATATTGTTATTAATATTTTAAAATTATTAGCCATTATTAAACAATTATTATATTATTATATGTGATTTGTAAATTTTAATGAAATTCATAACTACATATAAGTCAAAAAATTTTAATACTAGATCTAAAAAAAGTATTATTAAATTTATCATAATTCACTATACTGCAATAAAAGATTTTAATGAAAGTTTAGAACATCTTTGTGATCTAAAAAAGAAAGTTAGCTCACATTTTGTAATTAGTAAACATGGAGATATATATAAGCTTGTCAATGAAAATAAAAGAGCTTGGCATGCTGGAAAAAGTTATTGGAAGGGAATAAAAGATTTAAATTCATACTCAATTGGAATAGAACTTGAAAATACAGGTTGCGAACTTGATTTTGAAGAATATGGTAACAAACAGATTAAATCTTTGATTGGTTTAATAAAAAAAATAAAATTAAACAAGAAATACAAAATTTCTAATTTTAACATACTTGGTCACTCTGATATAGCTCCTATGAGAAAATCAGATCCAGGTAAAAAGTTTCCTTGGAAAAAATTAGATAATTTAAAATTATCCTATTTGCCTAAAATTAATAAATTAAAGCAAAAAAATGAATATAAAAAGTTTGATATTATTGATTACAAAAAAAAATTAAAAAAAATAGGTTACAATATAAGAATCGATAGAAAAAAGGATATAGATTACAGACAAGTTACGAGAGCATTTCAAATGCATTACCAACAACATTTTGTAAGAGGATATCCAAATAGGGAAACATATATGTTAGTTGATCAATTTTCTAAAGACATAGTTGACTAAATTTTAATTTTAGCCTATTAGCAAATGTTAAGTAGATAGTAAGGCAGTTGCTTAATATTTTATTAAGAGGAAAGTCCGGGCTCTTTGGAACAAAAAACCAGGTAATACCTGGTAGGGGTGACCCTAGGAAAGTGCAACAGAAAATAAACCGCCTATTAGGTAAGGGTGAAAAGGTGCGGTAAGAGCGCACCGCTTGTTTGGTAACAAACATGGCATTGCAAACCCTTTTTGGAGCAAGGCCAAATAGGAATGACAAATGAATTGTTCCAGTTTAAGTCGTTCGGGTAGGCTGCTTGAGATAAATGGTGACATTTATCCTAGATAGATAACTGCTAAATTTCATTGAAATTACAGAACCCGGCTTAATAGCTATCTACTTTATTATTTTATAGAACATAAATAGAACAAAATAAATTTCCCATTGACGCCCATAAATTCCCATGATAACCCATAAAGCATGGTGATTATAAAATGAAACTATTTCTATCTACGTACAACTATAAAATAGATAAAAAAGGTAGAATTTCTTTACCTGCTTCATTTAGGTCTTGTATATCAGAAAAAAAATCAACCGAAATAATACTATTTAAGTCATTTAAATATAAGGTTATTGAAGGGTGCAGTTATAGTCGTATCGAAAATATTTCAAAAAGAATTGAACAACTTGATATTTTTTCAGATGAACAAGATGATTTCTTAACCTCTATTTTTTCAGAGTTACAATATGTCAAACTTGATTCAGAAGGAAGATTTACAATTCCAGATGATTTAAAAGAATACGCAAATATAAATAATGAAGTAACATTTATTGGTTTAGGGCATTCTTTTCAATTAAGTGAACCAAAATTTGCAATTCAAAGACAAAATGAATCAAGGTCAAGAAACTTAGAGCAAAAAAGAACATTAAAAACAAATTTATCAAAAAATAAAAATGAATACTCAGACTAATAAACATATACCCGTCATGATTAATCAAGCAGTTAATTTTCTTCCACAGAAAGAAAATTTAAATATTATTGACGCAACCTTCGGGGGTGGTGGTTATTCTAAGCTTTTATTAATGAATAAAAATATAAATAATTTAATTGCGATAGATAGAGATCCATTAGCAAAAATTTATGCAAAAAAATTAGAAAATAAAACTAACTTTAAATTTATAGAAGGACAATTTAGTAAAATAGATCAACTTGTATCAGAGCAAATGAATAAGAAAAATTTCAAGGGTTTTGATGCAATTTTCTTCGATCTTGGCATGTCTTCAAATCAAATTGAAGATAAAAAACGAGGATTTTCATTTCAAATTAATAGTCCTTTAGACATGAGAATGAGTGGAAAAGGATTTTCTGCTTATGATTTAATAAATAATTTTAGTGAAATAGAGATTGCAAATATATTTTTTAAATATGGTCAAGAAAAATATTCAAAGTCTATTGCTAAAAAGATTGTTGAAAATAGAAAAAAAAATAATATTCAGACTACTGAAGATTTAATAAAAATAATAAAGAATAGTATAAAATTAAAAACAAAAAAACATCCTGCAACAAAAGTTTTTCAGGCACTTAGGATATATGTAAATAATGAATTGCATGAAATAAGTGAAGCTCTTAATAAATCTGAAAAACTTTTAATTCCAGGCGGAAGAATTATTGTAGTTTCTTTCCATAGTTTAGAAGATAAGCTTGTGAAAGAATATTTTAACCACAAAAGTGGTAAAAAGTGGCGTTCCTCCCGCCATAATCCGGAGCCTAGCGATACTGGTCAAATTACTTTAAAAATAATCACCAAGAAAGCTATTAAACCAGATAATATCGAAATTGCATCTAATCCGCGATGTCGATCAGCTAGGCTTCGGGTTGCTGAAAAAATTATGGAATCTTCTTTATGAAAGCAAAATTTGTAAGTTTTATTTTTTTATTTTTCTCTATTTTATTATTAGGAGTTTGGTCTCAGATAAATAATCAAACTAAAGAAATTGAAAAAAATATTTTATCATTAAAATATAAAATTAAAAATTTAAAAGAATCAAACAAAGTATTACTAGCAGAATTTGCTGTTTATAGTAATCCAAAGTATATTAAAAAAATGAGTGCAATATATTTAGATAGTGAAGTTAATGAATCAAATAAAAATTTAATATTAACACAAAAAATTTTTTTTGATAGATTTGAAAAAAATAAAACAATCATATCTGTTTCGAGTAAAAATCAAGATTTTCAAAAAGAATTTAACATAAAATCAGATTGATAAGTTATGTTTTTAAATTTTATTGGAAGCAATAAAAAAAAAATAAAGCTTAAGTTATTTGATAATGAATCTTTAAAACAAGCTCATAAAAGAATTTTTTTTACCATATCTTTTTTTATTCTTATCTATTTATCTATTTTTTTTAAATTAACAGATGTTATGATTGTTTCTAATTTATTTGATAAAAATCAAGAAATTGCAAAAATTGATGATAAAATTAAAATTCTTAATAGAGGTAATATATATGACAGAAATGGAGAGATTTTAGCAACCACAATTAGATCCTTTTCATTATCATTAAGACCAAATTTAATAAAAAATAAAAAAAATGTAACAAATAAATTAGTTGAAATTTTCTCTTTTAAAAAAGAAGATATACATAAAAAAATCTACAGTAATTCAAATTTTATTTGGTTAAAAAAAAATATAAGTCCTAAAGAACATTTAAAAATAAATAATTTAGGTGAAATTGGTTTACAAATTCATAACGAAAAAAGAAGAATATATCCTCACGGTTCTATAACTTCTCATTTAGTTGGATTTACAAATATAGATGAAAAACCTATGAGTGGAATTGAACGAGGTTTAAATGAAACATTAAGTAATGGGGAGGATGTTTATCTTAGTGTGGATCTAAGATTACAGTACCTAGTAACAGAGGAATTAACAAAAGCTATAAATAAGTTTAATGCTGATGGTGGTGTTTCAATTATTTTAGATATTTCAAGTGGCCAAATTTTAGCTTCTTCAAGTCTTCCTAATTTTGATCCAAATAATATTACTTTAACTTCTCAAAAAAACTTATTTAATTCTTTTTCTCAAGGTGTTTATGAAATGGGCTCTACCTTTAAGCCAATAACAATGGCTATAGGATATGATAGTAATAAAATATCAGATTTAGATGAATTTGAAGTTAATAAACCAATTAAGATTGGAAAATATTCTATTAATGATCACAAACCTTTTGATGGCTCACTGAATATTAGAGAAATTATTGTTAAATCATCTAATATTGGAGCTGCGAAAGTAGCAAAATTGATAGGCACTGAAACACAAAAGCAATATTTAAAAAAATTTGGATTATTAGAAAAACAACTTCTTGAAATACCCGAAACTGGTAGCCCGTTAGTTCCTAAACCATGGCGCCCAGTTAATACTATGACTATAGGGTATGGATATGGGTTATCGGTGAGTCCTTTGCAATTATGTAGTGCTTATGCAACTTTAGTTAATGGAGGTATAACAGTCAAAAGCACATACTTAAGAGATAATCATACAAACTATTATCAAAGGGTAATAAGTGAAAAAACATCAATAAAAGTTAGAGAATTATTGCGCGCTGTTATTTTAGAAACTGAATGGACAGGACCAAAAGCAAGGGTTGAAGGATATGAAGTAGGAGGAAAGACTGGAACTGCTGAATTAATTGAGGATTCACAGTATCATAAAAAAGCCAATTTATCATCGTTTATAGGTGTATTTCCAATGTCGGATCCAAAATATATAATTTTATCTATGGTAAGGAATCCTAAAGGAATAGAAGAGTCATATTTTAATACTACTGGAGCTTGGGTTTCTGCTCCTATTGTATCAAAAATTATTAAAGGTATGGTAAATATTTTTAACATTCCTCCAGTTGATACAAAAAAAATTTACAAGGCTGAATTGAAAAAACAAAAAAATTAGGAAAAAAATATTGTTACTTAAAAAAATTCTTTTATTAACTAAAAATAGTAATAAAAAAATAAAATTTAAAAATGAGAAAATTAATAATATTAATTTAAATTCAAATAATATTAAAAAAGGTGATTTATATATCTCATTAATAGGAAAAAAATATAAAGGAAATTCATTTATAAAATCAGCAATAAATAGAGGTGCAAAATTTGTTATAACTGATAATAAATTTGGAAATAAAAATTTACCAGTTTTATATGATAATAAAATTAGAAAAAAACTTCCAATATTATTAAAATATTTTTACAAGCCACTTCCTAAAAATTTAATAGCTATTACTGGTACAAATGGAAAAACTTCAGTATCATGGTATCTTCATCAACTATTATTATTAAAAAAACTTAATTCCTCCTATGTTGGAACGATTGGTGAATATTATAAAAAAAATAAGAAATCTAGTTTAGAAATAACAACCCCAGATATTTGTTCATTATTTAAAATAGCAAATAATCATGCTCAGAAAAATTCAAAATATTTTATTTTTGAAGCATCAAGTCACGGCATTGATCAAAAAAGAATAGAGGGTCTCCCAATAAATATAGCTGTTATTACAAATATCTCTAAAGACCATCTTGATTATCATAAAAATTATACTTCATATAAATCTATTAAACTTAATTTATTTACAAAATTTTTGAATAAAAATGGAACTGCAATTTTAAATTCAAAAATAAATTATCCTCTAAAATTTAAAAAAGAATTAAAAAGAAAATCTATAAAGATTATCACATACGGATCAAAAAAAAGTAATATATTTATAGAAAATAAATTAAATAAAAATTATATTTATATAAATAAAAAGAAAATAAAAATTCAAGAAAAAATAGATAACATTCAAATTATAGAAAATTTGGAATGTTCATTTGCTATTCTTCTTGCTTTAGGATTATTAAATAAGAAAATAATAGGAGAAATTAATAAAATAAAAAATCCTTCTGGTAGAATGGAAGAGTGTTATAAACTCAATAATTTATCAAGAGTTTTTATTGACTTTGCTCACACTCCTGATGCCATAAGTAGTATTTTGGATTTTGCTTATAATAAGTTTAATAAAAAAGCCAATATTTTGTTTGGTTGTGGTGGAGATAGGGATAAATCAAAAAGAATATCAATGGGACGAATAGCAAACTTGAAAGCAAATAAAATTTATTTAACTGATGATAACCCTAGAAATGAAAATCCATCTAAAATTCGTTCAGATATTTATAAAGGATGCTCAAGAGCAAAATTAATTCCAAACAGAAGGGTGGCAATTAAAATTGCTTTACAAGAGCTTAAACAAAACGAAATTTTAATCATAGCGGGAAAAGGTCATGAAAAATACCAAATAATAAAAGAAAGAAAATTTTTATTTGATGATTTAAAAATTGCTAATAATTATATCAAAAAAATAAATGAAAAAAGTGTTAGAAAATAAGATAAAAAAAATATTGAATAATTTTAAAGGTGATTTTAAAATTGATAGTAGAGATATAAAAAAAGGAGATATTTTTGTAGTTTTAAAAGGTTCTAAAGATCATGGAAAATATTATATTGAAGATGCTTTAAAAAAAGGAGCATTAAAAATAATCTCAGAAAATACTAATTCTAAATATAAGAATAAAATTATTAAAGTATCAAATTGTAAAATATTTTTAAAAGAAATAGCAAAATTTAAAAGAAAAAAATTTACTGGTAAAGTTATAGCAGTTACTGGGAGTGTAGGGAAAACTTCAACTAAAGAACAATTAAAATTTTTTTTAAAATTTGAAATGAAATCACAAGCATCAATAAAAAGCTATAATAATGAATTAGGGGTAAGTTTAAGTCTTTGCAATTTAAGGTTAAATTCATCAGTAGCTATTTTTGAGATAGGAACTAATAATTTTGGAGAAATTAAAAAACTAACCAAAATTGTTAAACCCAATATTTCAATTATTACTAATATCTCTAGTACTCATTTAAAATACTTTAAAAATATTAAAAATGTTGCAAAAGAAAAATATGATATGATTAATCCTAAATATAATAATTGTTTAGAAACAGTCATTATACCATATAATTTAAAATTTAAAACATATCTTTATAAAATTTTAGATAAACAAAAAATAAAAATTTACACTTTTGGCGATGAAAAAAAGTCAAATTTAGTAATCAAAAAAATCCATAGAATTTCAAAAAATAAGTTTTTGTTAAAAATTAACTATAACAAAAAAAATTATAACTATAAAATATTAACACTAGCGAAGCATCAGGCAGTAAACAGTTTAATTGTAATTTTGGTTTTTTTTATACTAAAATTAAATATTAAAAAAATATTCAAAAATGCCTTATATTTACCCGAATTAAAAGGTAGAGGAAATATTGATAAAGTTTACATTTTTCGAAAAAAAACCTTATTAATAGATGAAACATATAACGCAAGCCCTCTTTCAATGAAAGAAACAATAAAATATTTTAAAGAATATGAAAGTAACAAAAAATATAATAAAATTCTAATTTTAGGTGATATGTTGGAACTAGGAAAAAAAGAAAAATCTTACCATAGAGAAATAAGTAACTATTTAAATGTGAATAATTTTTTTCAAGTTATACTTTTCGGTAATTTAATTTTGAATTTATATAAAACCTATAAAAATAAAAAGAATATTTTTTATTTTTCAAATCAAAAAGAATTAATAAAACATTTGGCTAAATATATTAAAAAGAATACAATTATTTTAGCTAAAGGTTCCAATTCATCGAGTGTTAATATTTTTTTTAAGAAATTATATAATAAAGAACTAATAGAAGAAAAATGATAGTTTATTTTACTGAAATATTCATTAGTCAATTTAGCTTTTTAAATCTATTTAATTATATTACTTTTAGAGCAGGTGGCGCTACATTAACAGCACTCTTTATATCTTTAATGTTTGGTCAAAGAATAATTAATAAATTAAAAACTATTCAACCTAAAGGACAGCCTATTAGAAAAGATGGGCCAGAGAACCATATAGTAAAAAAATCTGGTACACCGACTATGGGAGGAATCTTAATATTATTAAGTATAATTTTATCAACTATTATCTGGTCTGATTTAAAGAATATATTTATTTGGATTGTTTTAATTGCAACATTATCATTTGGAAGTTTGGGTTTTATTGACGATTATCTAAAAATTAAGTTTTACTCTAGTAAAGGACTTCAAGCAAAAGTGAGAATTTTATTTCAAATTATTATCTCATTATTAATAATAATTATGATTATACGATTTTTACCTAAAGAGATATCAACATATTTAAATTTCCCTTTTTTAAAAGATTTTTCAATTAATCTTTCTTGGTTATTTGTGCCATTTGGAATTTTTATTATTATTGGTTCCTCTAATGCAGTTAACTTAACTGATGGATTAGATGGTTTAGCTATTGTTCCTGTTATGATAGTGGGTTTTTCATTTGCTATAATTTCATATATTGTAGGCAATTTAGTATTTTCAAATTATTTACAAATTCAATATATTCCTGGATCAGGAGAATTAGCTATAATTTGTGGAGCTTTAGTTGGAGCGTCATTAGGTTTTTTATGGTTTAATGCCCCTCCCGCAATGGTTTTTATGGGAGATACAGGTTCCCTTTCAATGGGAAGTCTAATTGGCACTATTGCTATCATTGTAAAACATGAAATTGTATTGGGAATAATTGGCGGTCTCTTCGTTTTTGAAACATTGTCAGTAATAGTTCAGGTTTTAAGTTATAAAATTACCGGTAAGAGGATATTTCAAATGGCTCCATTGCATCACCATTTTGAAAAAAAAGGATGGGCTGAATCAACTATTGTTATACGATTTTGGATCATAGCAATAGTTTTAGCTTTAGTTGGATTAGCAACATTAAAAATTAGGTAGTTAATAATTTTGAAAAACAATAAAGATAAAAGCATATTAATTTTTGGTCTTGGTGAAAGTGGTAAATCAACTTTTAAATACTTTTATAAAAAATATAATATTTATATATGGGATGACAAAAAAGAAATTAGAAAAAATTTTGTAAAGAATTATAATGCAAAATTAAAAAATTTTAATGACATTATTTGGGATAAAATATATTTTATTATTCTTACTCCAGGAATAAGCTTGAAAGATAAAAGATTAGAGATCCCAATAAAAAAAAATATACCTATATACAGAGACCTAGAGTTTTTCTCGAGAAAGATTGATAAAGATAAAGTTATCGCAATAACTGGCACAAATGGAAAGTCAACAACCTTAGCTCTAATTTCTAAAATTTTGAAAAATACTAATAATCCAATATTTTCAGGAGGTAACTTTAAACCTCCACTTTTAGATGCATTATTTAAAAAAAAATATTTTAAATATGTGTTAGAATTAAGTTCTTTTCAACTAGAGTCAGCACCATCTTTTAATTCCAATATTTCAATATTACTTAATATATCTGAAGATCATTTAGAAAGATATGGATCAATCCAAAATTATGCTAAAATTAAAAAAAAAATATTTGTTAATTCAAATAAAAATCAGACTGCAATTATAGGAGTGGATGATAAATTTTCAAAAAAAATTTATAGTGAAATTAAAAAAAATAAAAAAAATGTTATACCAATATCGGTTAATAAATATTTAAAAAAAGGAATTTATTTTAATAAAAATACTATAATAGATAACTATTATAAAAGTAAGAATTTAAATATAGATAATTATAAAACTAATTTTATTTTAGAAAATAATAAGATGAATGTTCTTGCAACTTATGCAGTTTTAAAAACAATGAATTTAAAAAAAGATTTTTTTATTAAAACACTTAATAAATTTAAACCTTTAAAACATCGATCACAAATAATTCATAAGAGTAAAAATTTAATAGTTATTAATGATAGCAAGGCTACAAACTTAGCATCAACAGTTCATTCAGTTAAATCTTTAAATAACATCCATTTAATACTTGGAGGAAAAATTAAAAGTAGGAATTATGCTAAATTAATCGAATTAAAAAGTCATATTAGAAAAATATATATAATTGGAGAATCTGCAAATTATTTGAATAAAAAATTAAATATATATTTTGATTGTGAGGTTTGTAAAATTATGAAAACAGCAATCAGAGTATGTCTTAAAGATATCAAAAACTATAATTTTTCAACAATTCTTCTTTCACCAGCATGTTCTTCTTATGATCAATATGTAAATTTTGAAGATAGAGGAGATCAATTTATAGATTTATTCAAGAAATTTGTAAATAAATAATAAAATGAATATCATAATTAAAAATTGGTGGAAAGACATAGATAAATTCATATTTATATTATCTTTAACTCTACTTGCAATTGGTACAATTCTATCAATCACAGGCACAACAGATATAAGTAATTTTGAGACAACATATTTTATGAAGCGTCATTTAATTTTTGTTTTTATATCTGTTTTCATAATCATAATTTTCTCAATTCAAGATGATAAATTTATCAGACGCATTTCTTTTCTGGGCGTCATTATTTCTATAGTTTTTATGTTGTATATATTTTTAATAGATTATGAAATAAACGGCTCTAAAAGATGGTTGCCAATTTTTGGCTTTACAATACAACCGTCAGAATTTTTAAAAACATTTTTTGTTGTTATTAGTGCATGGTTTCTTAACAAAGGCCTAGAAGGTAAAAAGTATGGTTTTAATATAATTTTACCAATATTTATAATTTCATCTACTCTTTTAATTTTACAACCAGATTTTGGAATGACAATTCTTTTTATGATAGTTTTTTTTGCACAATTGTTTGTTGCCGGGTTATCAATATTTTTTGTTATTATTCTTGGTTTAATAATTTTTATTGTGAGTTTGTTCTCATATTACTTTATTGATAACGTTAAAAGAAGGATTGATCTCTTTTTAGACCCTTCAAGTGGAGATACATTTCAAATTAATCAAAGTTTACTGGCATTCAAATCCGGTGGTTTTTTTGGAAAAGGTCTAGGAAATGGCATTTTAAAAAATAATATTCCAGATGCTCATACTGACTTTATTTTTTCTGTCGCTGGAGAAGAATTTGGATATATATTTTGTAGCATAATAATATTTATTTTTTTAACAATAATTGTAAGAAGTCTTTTGTTAGCAATAAAAAAAAGAGAGCCACACAGTTTAATATTAGTTGTAGGTTTAATATGTTTATTTGGATTTCAGGCATTAATAAATATTGCTAGTTCAATAAATGCAATTCCAACCAAGGGAATGACATTACCATTAATTAGTTATGGGGGTTCTTCAATGTTATCTAGCTCTATATTAATTGGAATTCTTTTAAGTTATACAAAAAAGTTTAGTATTAAGAAATGAAGAAAAAAAAATATAATACTTTTTTAGTTGCAGGAGGAACTGGTGGACATATTTTTCCTGCATTAAGTTTTTCAGATTTTCTTAAATCTAAAGGTGTTTCTAATATTATCATAACCGATGATAGAGGCTCTAAATATTTTAATAAATCTGAATATGAAAATATTAAAATTTCAGCCTCTCACTTAAATAAAAAAAATTTAAATTTCGTAAAATCTATTTTTTTATTATTAATTGGTTTTTTTGAATTTATTATATTATTAATTAGAGAAAGACCTAATCAAATAATAAGTTTTGGAAGTTATGTTGCTTTTTCTCCTTTACTCGCAACAATAATCTTTAAAAATATATTTAATATAAAGATATATTTTCATGAACAAAATTCAGTAATAGGTAAAGTTCATAAAATTTTTCATTTTTCTTCTAATAAAATTTTTCTTACTTATGAAAATACTATAGGAATAAAAAATGATCATAAAACTATTTATAGTGGATTTCCATTACGTAAAAACATAAATGAATTTAAAAAAGATAATTTAAATGATTCTGAATTAGACAAAACTTTTAATCTTTTTGTTTTTGGAGGTAGTCAAGGATCATTAAATCTCTCAAAAATTATTATTGATCTTATCAAAAGTCTTCCTACTGAAACCAAAAAAAATATAAATTTAACAATACAAGTTCCAAAACAATATTTAGAAAATTTCAAAAAAATTTTAGAAGATATTAAAATAAACTTTGAAATTAATTATTTCTATAAAGATATTTATTTCAAACTTTCAAAGACAGATCTATGTATTTGTCGATCAGGTTCATCAACAATTAATGAGCTAATAAGCTTGAAGGTTCCTTCAATTTTGGTTCCATTACCAATAGCAAGTAACAATCATCAATTTTATAATGCTAAATTTTTAGAAAATTTAGGATCAGCTATTTTAATAGAAGAAAAGTATCTTGAAAGTGATAAAACTCTAGAGATGTTAGAGAATATAATTAAAGATAAAAATTTATTAAAAGATATGTACGTTAATTTAAATAATATTAAACAACTGGATTCAAACAAAATTATTTTTGAAGAAATTTATCAATAATATAATGAAAAAAATTTTAAAAAAAATAAATATGATTCATTTTGTGGGTATAGGTGGGATAGGCATGTCAGGTATTGCAGAACTCATGTTTAAATTAGGATATAAAGTTCAGGGAAGTGATTTAAGAATTAATGAAAATATAAAACGACTTCAGAAGAAAGAAATTAAAATTTTTTTAGGTCATAAAGAGTCAAATATAATTAAGGCTAATGTTATCGTAATTTCTTCAGCGATTAAAAAAAATAATCCAGAAATAAATTTTGCATTAAAAAAAGGTTTGCCAATTGTATCACGAGCAGAAATGCTAGGTGAACTTATGAGATTTAAAAGAGGAATAGCTGTTGCTGGTTCACATGGAAAAACCACAACCACTAGTATACTTGGAAATATATTACAAAAAGCAAATTTTGACCCTACAATTGTAAATGGAGGTATTATAAATTCATTATCATCAAACTCTAGAATGGGTAACGGTGAATGGATGATAGCAGAAGCTGATGAAAGTGATGGGTCCTTTTTACATTTACCTAATGAAATCAATATAATTACAAATATAGATGAAGAACATATGGATTATTTTAAAAATTTTAAAAACTTGTTTAATTCATTTAAAAAATTTTCTTCAAATATTCCTTTTTATGGATCTTCTATAATTTGCTTAGAAAATAAGAATACTAAAAATCTAATTAAACAAATAACAAATAGAGAAATAATAACTTATGGAATTAATAAATCATATGCAGATTTAAATATTACAAAAATAAAATATATAAAAAATAAATCTTACTTTGATTTAATTATTTCATCTAAATTAACGAAAAAAAACCCAAAAAAAATTAGTTTTATTTTAAATTTACTTGGTAAACATAATGTTCTTAATTCCACTGCAGCAATAGGTGCTTCTTGGAAAATAGGAATTAATATTGGAACAATAAAAAATACTTTAATAAATTTTACTGGAGTCCAAAGAAGATTTACATTTTTAAAAAAAATTAAAAAGACAGCAATCTATGATGATTATGCTCATCATCCAAAAGAAATAGAAGCTAGTTTAGAAATTGCCAAACATCTTTGTAATAATAAAATAATTTTAGTTTTCCAACCTCATAGATATTCACGAACGAAATTTTTATTAAATGATTTTGTAAAAATCTTAAAAAAAATTGATATCTTGATTTTAACTAATATATATCCTGCTGGAGAAAAAGAAATAAAAAATTTAAATTCAACTCTTTTTAAAAAAATAAAAAGAAATTCAAAGAATACTATAATAAGAATACATGATAAAAAAGAATTGTTTCCAATACTTAACCCTTATATGAAGGATAAAAATCTAATTATATTTATGGGTGCGGGGTCAATAACAAATTGGGCTAGGGATTTTATTACACAATATGATTGAATCTTTCAATTTTAAAACTCATGAAAATTTTATGAGTAAAATTAAATATGACTTTGAATTATCAAAATATACTTGGTTTCAAACGGGTGGAAAAGCTTTATGTTATTGCCTTATAAATAATTCCATAGATTTACAATATATATTAAAACAAATTCCTAAAGAAAAACCCCTGTTTATTCTGGGAGCAGGGTCAAATTTATTAGTAAGAGATGGGGGTTTTAATGGAATAGTAATTAAACTTGGTAAAGATTTTAGAAAGATATCTAATGAAAAAAACAAAATTATCGTAGGGGCTTCAGTTTTAGATTCTGTACTATCAAAATTTGCATTAAATAATTCTATTAAAAACTTAGAATTTTTTTCAGGCATTCCGGGAACTGTTGGTGGTGCTATTAAAATGAATGCAGGTTGTTTCGGCTATGAGACCAAAGATTGTATTGAAAAATTTTCTGTTATCAATAGACTTGGAATAAAAAAAATTTACTCAAAAAAAGATGCAAATTTTAATTACAGAACTTCATCTGTTACTGATGATTTAATTATTGAAAGTGCTGTATTTGTATCTAAAAAAGGAGATAAGGATCAAATAAACTCTAAAATGATCGATATTATTAATCAAAGGGAAAGATCTCAACCCTTGAAAACAAAAACAGGGGGAAGTACTTTTAAAAATCCAAAAAATCTATTTGCAGCTAAGCTAATTGAGGAATCAAATTGTAAAGGTTTAAGCTATGGAGATGCAATAGTAAGTGAAAAACATTCTAACTTTATAATAAATACAGGTAATGCTTCCGCAAATGATATTGAGTCACTTGGAGAGAAAGTAAGGGAAAGAGTTTACAGAAAATTCAATATTTTGCTTGATTGGGAAATTAAAATAATTGGCACAAACTAATATGAAATTTAGAGATATTTTAATACTTGCTGGTGGGAAAAATGAAGAACATGAAATATCCATTATGACTTCAAAAGAAGTATTTAAAATTCTTTGCCAATTAGGGTATAAAGTTGAGATTCTGAATGTGGACCCATCTACTTTTGAAAAAGAAATTACAAAATATAGTTTTGATTGTTGTTTTAATGCCTTACATGGAACTTTTGGTGAGGATGGGCAAATTCAAAAAATTTTATTTAATCATAACATACCTTTTACTCATTCTGGTATTTTAGCTTCTTATAAATCTTTTAATAAAAATCAAACAAAAATATCTTTAAAAAATTCAAAAATTAATTTTTTAAAATCATTTAATATTAGTAAAAATGAAATTAATAAAAATAAATTAAAAGAAATTTTTGATCAAATTAATGACTTCGTTATAAAACCTGTATCAAGTGGCTCAAGTTATGGAATTGTAATTATTAAATCATTTTATGATATTGAAGAAATATTGAATAATAATTATTTTGAAAAAGTCATTTTAAATTCTCATGAATATTTTATGATAGAAAAATATATTAAAGGGAGGGAACTGACAGTTTCAGTTATTGAAGATAATGAAAATTCACAAGCTGTAGCTGTCACTGAAATATTTACAAAAAATAATTTTTTTGACTATAAGGCTAAGTATACACCAGGTTTTTCAAGGCACAAGATACCTGCTTCCTTAGAAAGTTCAATATATGAAAATTGTTTGTATAATTCAAAACTTGTACATGACACTATAGGATGTAAGGGAATATCTAGATCAGATTATATTTTTGATGAAAAACTTAACAAATTGTATTTCTTAGAAATTAATAATCAACCTGGTTTGACACCTATATCTCTTGTGCCTGAACAACTTAATTATAAGGGTATAAGCTATTCAGAAATGATAGAAAAATTAATTCAATCTGCAAAATGTCGAGAATAAATAATAGAGAAAAAGTATCATTATTAAAATATAAAATATCAATTTTCTTTATTAGTTTGATTTTAATAATCTTTATTACACTGTATATAAAAAGAAATGAAATAAGCTCCTTTAATTATAAGATTATTCAATCAACTTCAGAAAAATATGGTTTTATATTAAAGGAAATCAACATATTAGGTTTAAAAAGAATAACGGAAAAATCAATTATTTCAAATATTAATTATTTGTATGATAGGTCAATTTTTTTAATTTCTTTAGATAAAATAGAAAAAAATATTTCTAATAATCAATGGATAAAAGATATGACATTAAAAATTGAATATCCTTCAACAATAATGATTAACATTGAAGAAAAAAAACCAATTGCTATTCTATTAGATAATAATCAAAAATATTATTTTTTAGATAATTTTGGAAATAAAATTGATCAATTGTATGATGAAAAAAATAAAAATTACTTTATTGTTAAAGGAAAATTAGCCATTGATCATACATCTAATTTGTTTAATATTTTAGAACATTTTCCAAAATTAAACGTAACTTCAGCAGAGTATATTGGTGAAAGAAGGTGGAATTTAGAAATTAATAATATAATAGTTAAGTTGCCAGAAGATGAAATCAAATCAGCACTAGAAGTTTTAATTAATGACATACTAGGTAATTTTGAAGAAAATGATTATGCTCTTATAGAATTTATAGATTTGAGAATAAGTGAAAAGACAATTATAAGATTAAAAAATAAAGAAAACATAGAAATTTTTAAAGAAAATTAATAATGGTAAAAAAAACAAATAAAAATTCCATATATGCAGCATTAGATATAGGCTCTTCTAAAATTGCATGTGCTGTTGGTAAAATAAATAATGAAAATAAAATGGAAATTTTAGGCTTTCATTTTCAACCTACGAAAAATGTAAAAAAAGGACTTGTAATTAATCCAAATGAAATAACTAATGAAATTATATCAATAATAAATCATATTTCCAAAAAAACAAATACTGAGATATCCAATATTATAATTAATGCAAACATCACGAACTCAAAATCTAAGTTTTTAAAAGGAAAAGTTGAATTAAATGGTGAACAGATTGATGATTATCATATAAGATCAGCAATTAATAATACCGAAATATATAACATAAATAATGATTATAAAAGTTTACATGAAATAATTAATCACTTTGATACTGATATTGATAAAAAAATTTTAAATCCAAAGAATCTTTATGCAAAAACCTTGGTTGTAAATATTTATCAATTAATTATTAATAACAATTATTACAAATCAACTAAAAATATAATTTTTAATTCTAATTTAAATATTGAACATTTAATTGCTTCTCCATTTGCATCTTCTTTATCTACATTAACAGAAGATGAAAAATTGTTGGGCACAATCTGCATTGACTTGGGAGCAGGAACAACATCCGTATCTATAATAGAAAACAATAAGCTTATTTTTGCTGATTCTATTTCAGTAGGCGGAAATAATATAACGAATGATATTGTTTCTGGCATCAATACCCCAATGGAAAGCGCTGAAAGACTCAAGACTCTTTATGGCTCAGTTTTTTCAAATCCCAGTGATGAATATGAATTGATAGATGTACCTTTACTTGGTTCTAATAATAATCAATTTAAACAAATTAATAGAAGTGAATTAAATTTATTAATTAAACCAAGAGTTGAAGAGACGCTTGAGCTAATAAGGCAAAAATTGAAAGAATATAATCTTCATAATAAAAGATATAGAAGAGTTGTGTTAACTGGAGGTGGTTCGTTGTTAGAAGGCATAGATGAATATGCAAAAATCATTTTTGACAGTCAAGTTCGCGTATCAGTTCCAATTAATATTGAAATTCAGAATGAAAAAATCAAAAAACCTCAGTTTTCAGTTATTTTTGGTTTATTATTATATATTGAAACTATGAGTCAGCAAAATGATGATTTTTTATTACAAAACAAGGAAAAAATACAAAAAAAACCTCTTTTTGGGGGTTTTTTTAGTTGGCTAGATCAATATATTTAGATAACATAAAAAAAACAATGTTTTTATTGACGATCTCGAAGAGAGATTGATAAAAAACTAATTAAACGGCGGAGAAAAAAAATGACATTAAATATAGCATTGCCAGATGGGCAAACAAATTTACGTCCAAAAATTACAGTTATTGGTGTTGGCGGAGCAGGGGGAAATGCTGTCAACAATATGATAAATTCAAACCTAGAGGGTGTTGATTTTTTAGTAGCAAACACAGATGCCCAAGCTTTAGAAAATTCATTATGTGAAAAAAAAGTTCAATTGGGACTTGAAAGTACTGAAGGATTAGGAGCAGGAATGAGACCTGATATAGGAAAAATTTCGGCAGAAGAATCTAAAAAAGATATAGAGTCAAAATTGTCTGGAAGTAATATGGCTTTTATTGCAGCAGGTATGGGCGGTGGCACAGGTACTGGAGCTGCTCCTATTGTTGCCAAAATAGCAAGAGAAAGAGGGATATTAACTGTTGGCGTTGTAACAAAACCATTTGATTTTGAAGGAATGCAAAGACTCCGTATAGCTAATAGTGGTATTGATGAATTAGAGCAATATGTTGATACTCTCATAGTTATACCTAATCAAAATCTTTTTCGTATAGCAAATGAAAAGACTACATTTTCTGATGCTTTCAAAATGGCTGATGACGTCCTCTACGCTGGAGTAAGAGGTGTGACTGATTTGATGGTTATGCCAGGTTTAATAAATTTGGATTTTTCTGATGTTAAAACAGTGATGAGTGAAATGGGTAAAGCAATGATGGGAACAGGTCAAGCTGAGGGTGAAAAAAGAGCTGTTGATGCTGCTGAAAAAGCTATAGCAAATCCATTAATTGATGACGTTTCTTTGAAGGGAGCAAAAGGATTGATAATCAATATAACAGGTGGGCAAGATCTAACACTCTATGAAGTAGATGAAGCAGCCAATAGAATAAGAGAAGAGGTTGATTCAGAGGCTAATATTATATTTGGTTCTACTACAGATGATAGATTAGAGGGTGTTATGAGAGTAAGTATTGTTGCTACTGGAATTCAATCAAATTCAAATACTTCAAGTAAGCCTATGGTATCAAATTATACAAAAATTGATAATTCCGTATACGGTAAACCCTCTTCAAATTTAAATTTGAGCAAAACTAATGATTACAATCTTGCTCGAAAAGAAGAGATAATGAATGAAAAAACAAGTCCAATTAGTGAGGAAAAGCTTATGGTAAATGAATATACCTCTAATTCAAATAACTTAGAAATGGAACCATCATTTCAAAGTTCTAATGAAAATATATTAAATGAAGAAGATGTGGCATACACAACAGAAGAAAACAAACCAGACACTTTAATTGAAACTGGTGAATTGAATAAATCTATTGAGACCAATGAAGAAGTAAATTCTTCTGCCATAAAACCTAATAGTAATTTAGAAGACCAAGATAAAGAATCTTTAAGTGCTCAAATAGAAGAGGACCAAACTATAAAAAAGACTACATCAAGTAGATTAAGTTTGTTTGACAACTTTGAAGATTCAAAGATTCCTCTAAAAAAAGAATCTGAGAAAAAAGAGCCTATGTTAAATATTTCAGACAATGAATCTGAAGGTATAGATATGCTTGAAGATGAATTTAATCAGGATTTAGAAAGTGATTCTGATGAAATTGGAACTAAAAGTGATGAAATTGAAGAAGATGGAGATAACAAAGATGATGAATTACTTGATATTCCCACTTTTTTGAGACGTCAGGCCAATTAATTATTATTGAAATACAATGTAACAAACGGTGAGTTGAGCATTAGTGAATCGGTTGTTAGAGTACTTTAAATAATAATAAATTCTAGTATTTAATGCTTAAAAGTGAAGAAAAACTATCTGATGACCAAAAAACAATAAAGAAAGTCATATATTTTTCAGGTATAGGATTACATTCAGGTGATCATGGAAATGTTAAAATTAAGCCTTCTACAGTTGATACAGGTATAACTTTTATTAGAACGGATCTGTCTAAAGACAATATAATTAAAGCACATTGGTCTAATGTTACATCTACAAAATTATGCACAACAATATCAAATAAAAATAATGTTTCTGTAAGTACAATAGAGCATTTAATGAGCGCTCTTTCAGGGATGCATATTGATAATGCAATAATAGAAATAGATAGTTCTGAAATGCCAATTATGGATGGTAGCGCAAAACCATTTGTTAAGCTTATAGAAAAAGCAGGTATAGAAAATCAAATAAAAAAAAGAAAATATTTAAAAGTATTAAAAGATGTGATTGTAGAAAATGATCAGGGTTCTGCATGCATTAGACCTAATAATCAATTTTCAATTAATCTAGAAATAGATTTTCCTTGCAGTGTAATTGATAAACAATCTTGTCAATTAAAAATGATTAATGGTAATTATAAACAGGATATTTCAGAAGCTAGAACATTTGGTTTTGAGGAAGAAGTAGAAAGTTTAAGAAATTCAGGCTTTGCACTTGGAGGGGATTTAACAAATGCAGTAGTCGTAGGTAAGGATAGAATATTAAATAAAGAAGGATTAAGATACAAAGACGAATTTGTTCGTCATAAAATTCTTGATTCCATTGGAGATTTATATTTGGCAGGTTATCCAATATTAGGTTTTTTTGAAGGTATAAAATCAGGCCATAAATTAAATAATGAGTTACTTAAAAAATTACTATCTGATAAAAATAACTGGTCTTTAGTAAATTAAATTAATAATTAAAACCATCTTATCATCCCAATAATTGCTGCAGTTCCATAGAATATTTGTAAAAGTAATATGCCTTGATGCTTATTTAAGTAAGACCACAGACCTATAAATAAAGCAGAAATCAACAATAAAAAAAAAGCAAAGACCTCTAAGCCAATATTAAAAGCTACCAAAATTGCATATAATATTGCTGTTGCAACTCCCAGCCATTCCAAAAATTTTTTTTTGTTAGAAAATAATTTAACAATCAAGGGTATTAATCTTCTCCCATTCTGTTATTAAATCATTTTTAATTGAGCCTTCTTGATCTTTATAATTTTTCAGCTCCCTGTTTTTTAGAGTAATGTAAGATTTTATTACTTCTTTACCAAATGATTTATTAAGAACTATATTTTTTTCTAATTGATCCAAAGATTCATTTATTGAAAGTGGCAGTTTTTTTAAGTCTTTAACTTTATGACTTTCTTCATACATATTTAAAAAAACTGGCGACCCAGGATTCCTTTTTTTATTGATTCCGTCTAATCCTGCAGCAATTATTCCTGCTTGCAATAGGTAGGGATTAACTGCTCCGTCCATTAGTCTCAATTCAAATCTTCCTTCTCCAGGAATTCTAATCATATGTGTCCTATTATTATCAGAATAACTTATTGTATTTGGTGACCAAGTAGCTCCTGAATGAGTAGTTGGAGCATTAATTCTTTTATAACTATTTATTGTTGGATTAAACCATGCTGTTAGAGCTTCTGCTGAATTTATTATTCCTCCCATAAAATTATAGCCAATACTTGATAGTCCTAAGCTATCTTTTTTATTTGAAAATAAATTTTTTTTCTTAAGACTCCAAAGAGATATATGGGCATGACATCCGTTGCCAGTTTTATTAATAAATGGTTTTGGCATAAAAGTCGCTCTTACCCCGTGTTTTTCCGCAATGGTTCTTACCATAAATTTAAAAAAAGTATGTCTATCAGCGGTTGTTAAGCAGTCAGAAAAATTCCAATTCATTTCAAATTGACCATTGGCATCTTCATGATCATTTTG
>CETH01022656.1_pt1 | contig 24969 bp, 24 predicted proteins | sample 361461 | NCBI WGS metagenome assembly CETH01 (sample SAMEA2622695, study PRJEB7988) | marine metagenome | isolation source: saline water (ENVO:00002010), including
ATCCAAAAATTATCATTTAACTTATCAATTATAAATAAATTACTTGGCAAAAACTTTAAGTATCTTCTAATATTATCTTTTATCAAAAGAACTGGTTGAGATTCATTTTTAATATAAAGTGCTAGCTTTGTAACCCTACCACTAATTCCGCGCTCAATTACTTTAATACCTGTAATTTTCCTTCCTTTATTGATTAATTCATTTTTTATAAGTAAATCATTTATTTTTTCTGCAGAAATTCTTTTTTCCCAACGAAATAAATAATGATTATCACCTAGAAATGATATTTTTTTATTGGAAATAAACTTCTCAATTTGAAATTCATTGCTAAAAGGAAGACTCATTCCATTAATCTCTGAATTAATTACATCAAATTTTGATTGAAAATAAGGATAATTATTCATTTGCCAAGATTCACCTGATAATGCCATGACCCCTCCATTTGAAGCATGATAAAAAGCATTGATTGGTTTTTTATTAAAAGTAAGTATGGAGCCAGTAGTACCTCGTATAGCTTTTATTATACTTGTATTAGATTTAAGAGTAGGTTTATAGACTTGGCATTGAGTAGTAATACATAAGTGAAATTTATCATTTTTGAATCTATCCGCATTATAAAAAGCCCAAGTCCTCGCAATTATGGCTTGTGCTTTCAACGCTTCGACAGGAGAATTTGCTCCAATTTCATGAGGTAATACTCCTTCTAAATATTTATCAAAAGTTAATTTTTGAATGAGAGACCAAGTACCATATGAATCTTTTACTAAATAGAAGGTTTTACCGTAGGGAATATTATTAATAGTTATATTTTCTCCGGATGAAATTGATATGATTCCTTCGAGTCTTTGATTTGTGAATTCACTCATCAAATAAGGTATTACTTCCGATTTATATACAATCTTTTGTGGTTTAAATTTATATTGCTTTGCTAAGCTCACTTCTTTAGGTAACCACAATTCCCATTGATCAGGATTAACAATGATTGGATTAAGACCAACTAATTTCAATATATTAGATTGTTTTTTTGCAGATTCAAAACTTGCGAAAGGACCTAAAACTTGCCTTTCAATAATAAGGGGTATTTGTCGCGGTATTGTCTTCCAAACAATTGCAAATTTTTTTGATTTATACATAATTCCATTCTCTGAAGTTAAATTTAAAAAAGTATTATCTGATTCAAATACAAGACTTTTTCGTCTTGATTCCTTTACATTTTTACTTCCCAGATATTGCCTGAGGCCTATAAAAAGATTGCCTTTTTTTAATTCATCCACAAGATTAATTTGTAATGATGAGTTCTCTAAAGATTTTGTTTCTGCAAATGAATTATCTAAAAGTAAAGAAAAATATATGAAAACAATGAACATGTATTTATGCGCAGATTTCATAATTTTAAAAATTTCTTGAAATTTTACATTGTTGTTTCAAAAACTTTTATTTGCACCAATGCATCTAAAGGTTTAGATTAAGAGATTAATGATAATTGATTTAAATGCCAAAACTAAAGACTCGTAAATCAGCAGCTAAAAGATTTAAAGCTACAGCTACTGGAAAATTCATGAGAAGAAGGGCTTTTCATAATCACTTGCTTGATCATAAGAGCTCAAAATTAAAGAGACATCTTTCTACAAAAGCAGTTGTTGATGAAAGAGACGCTGATAATGTAAAATTAATGATTCCATACTCATAAATTAATTATTTTGTTTAAGTCATGTCAAGAGTAAAAAGGGGAAACGTAGCAAGAAAAAGAAGGAATAAGATCTTAAATCTTGCAAAAGGATTTAGAGGAGGGAATAAAAACCTCTTCAGGACAGCAAATCAAAGAGTTATGAAAGCTCTTTGTAATGCTTACAGAGACAGAAGAAAAAGGAAAAGAGATTTTAGGAGACTATGGATTGCGAGAATTAATGCAGCCGCCAGAATAAATGGAACAACTTATAGTAAGTTACTGAATAATCTTAAAAATGCAGATATAAAAATCAACAGAAAGATGTTAGCTCAACTCGCATTACATGAACCTAAATGCTTTGAGGAAATTGTTTTATCTGCAAAAAAATAGAAAAAACATTTAATATTAACGACGATATAGCAATTTATTAATATGGAAATATCTTCTTTTCAATCATATTTATTAATTTTATTCATTTTACTAGTAATAATTTCAGTTTTTGTATTTCGTCAATTTCTAAAAACAAGACAAGAAGAGAGTAGTCTCGTAAAGTTTGAACAAAAAGGCTTTGATTCAATAAATTCAGCAGAAGAATTGTACGAATTTGGTTCTATTCAAATTAAAAAAAGATTATATTCTCAAGCAACAAAAACTTTCTTAAAAGCTATTAAAAATTCAAAAGATGAGCCAAATGAAGCAAAAGCAATTATTGAAAATGCACTAGGATTTTCTTATGCCGCACAAAAAGATTTCAAAAAAGCTATTAAACACTATGACATAGCTATAGAGTTATTACCAGAATATATAGTTGCATATAACAACTTAGCCTCAGCTAAACAAAATTTATTGGAATTTGAAGAGGCTTATAATACATACAAAAAAGTTTTAGCTATTGACCCAAAAAACAAAACTGCTATTAAAAAAACAAAAGAGCTGGAAAAAAGAAGTAATTATGAACCTTACTCAAAAACTAAAAATAAAGGATTTTAACTAATTATGGATCATTTACAAATTGCAGGTAAAAATTTCAATAGTAGATTAATGTTGGGCACAGGAAAATACCAATCTTCTAAGCTAATGATTGATAGTTTAAAAAAATCTGAGTGTGAAATTGTCACGGTGGCTGTTAGAAGAGTAAACACAGATTCTGACAAAGAAAATTTAGTTCAATGTATTGACTGGAATAAATATTGGATGCTCCCCAATACAGCAGGATGTAGTAATGCTGAAGAAGCTATTAGAATTGCCTTATTAGGCAGAGAATTAGCAAAATTATCAGGGCAAGAAGATAATAATTTTGTCAAGTTAGAAGTTATCCCAGATAAAAAATATCTTTTACCTGACCCACTTGAAACACTTAAAGCTGCTGAAATTCTTATAAAAAAGAATTTTGTAGTATTACCATATATAAATTCAGATCCATTACTTGCAAAAAGACTTGAGGAAATTGAGTGTGCAACTCTTATGCCACTAGGATCTCCTATAGGTTCTGGGCAAGGAATTCTTAATGCTTCTAACATATCAATTATTATTGAGAATGCAAAAATACCTGTCATTATAGATGCTGGGATCGGCGTTCCCAGCGAGGCTGCACAAGCTATGGAGATGGGAGCAGATGGAGTTCTGATTAATAGCGCTATAGCTTTAGCTAAAAGTCCTACGAATATGGCTGAAGGGATGAATTTAGGTGTAAAAGCAGGCAGAAAATCTTTCTTAGGAGGAAGAATTCAAAGCAAAAAAATAGCTCAAGCAAGCTCCCCAGAAGAAAATATATCTAAGAATTGATATCAAATTGTATTTTTTTAAGAGAAATTATAAAAAATTGTATGATTTTTATGGCTTTGAAAAAAGATTTGAAACTATTTTCAATACATATACACATATTTAGAGCGTGCTGTAGTAGTTTAATAAATAAATCATGAACAAATTAATCGGGAGTTCTGAGTGAAAGTAATTGTTCTTGGCGGAGATGGTTTTTGCGGTTGGCCTTGCGCAGCCAATTTAGCAGAGCAAAATCACGAAGTTATCATTGTCGACAATCTTAGTCGAAGAAAAATTGATATTGATCTAGAGGTTGAATCTCTTACACCAATAGCCTCAATCAATGAAAGACTTGATGCTTGGAGAGAACTTGGAGAGAGACCTATTAGATTTATTAATATTGATATTTCAAAGCAATATCAAAAATTACTTAATTTATTAATTAACGAAAAGCCAGATACAATAATACACTTTGCTGAGCAAAGAGCAGCTCCTTATTCCATGAAGTCAAGTTTCACAAAAAGATATACTGTAGACAATAATGTTAATGGAACCCATAACCTACTCGCTGCGATAGTCGAGAGTAATTTAGATATACATATTGTTCATTTAGGAACGATGGGAGTGTATGGATATGGCTCACATAGAGGGGCTACTATCCCTGAAGGATACTTAAAGGTAGAAGTACCTCAACCAGACGGCAGCAGATTTGAAGAAGAGATATTACATCCTGCCAGTCCAGGGAGTGTTTACCACATGACGAAGACCTTAGATCAATTATTATTCCTCTATTATAATAAAAACGATTTGATAAGAATTACAGACCTACATCAAGGAATTGTATGGGGAACAAATACCGAAACCACTTTAAAAGATCCAAGATTAACGAATAGATTCGATTATGATGGGGATTATGGAACAGTTCTCAATAGATTTTTAATGCAAGCCGCAATTGGTTATCCACTAACAGTGCATGGAACAGGTGGGCAAACAAGAGCGTTTATTCACATTAAAGATTCCGTAAAGTGTGTACAATTAGCATTAGAGAACCCTCCAAAAGCTGGCGAAAGAGTAAAGATATTCAATCAAATGACAGAAAGTCATCAGGTTGGAGAATTAGCAAAAAAAGTTGCCTCTTTGACCGGTGCAGAAATTAATAATCTACCAAACCCTAGAAATGAAGCTGTTGAAAATGATCTAATTGTAGATAATAGATGTTTTATTGAATTAGGATTAAACCCAACTACACTTGATAATGGATTACTTGAAGAAGTATTTGAGGTGGCAAAAAAATATGCTCATAGATGTGATAAAAAAAGAATTCCATGTGTTTCTGCTTGGACAAAAAACCAAGAAAAAGCTATAAATTCTAAATAAAAAAATTCAAATATTTTTTAAAAAACGTGAAAATAGCATTCTTTACTGAAACTTTTCTTCCTAAAGTTGATGGGATAGTAACAAGACTCACTAAAACAATTGAATATCTTATAAAAAATGGTGATGAGGTTATTGTATTTTGTCCAGAAGGATGTCCCACAGATCATAAAGGTGCAAAGATTATAGGAGTAGCAGCAATGCCATTGCCTTTGTATCCAGAATTAAAATTAGGTCTCCCCGGCCCAGCAGTTTCAGATGCATTAGAGAAGTTCCAACCTGATTTAATTCACGTAGTTAATCCTGCCGTTTTAGGTTTAGGAGGGATATGGCTCGCTAAAACAAATAATATTCCTCTTGTTGCCAGCTATCATACACATCTTCCCAAATATCTTGAACATTATGGTATGGGAATGCTAGAACCATTATTGTGGGAATTATTAAAAGCAGCGCATAATCAAGCTTTAATAAATTTATGTACATCTACAGCTATGGTTAAAGAATTAGAAAGTAAAGGTATAAAAAGAACAGCATTATGGCAAAGAGGAGTTGATACAGAGAGTTTTAGGCCCGAATTTAGAAATCAGAAGATGCGCAAAAAGCTTCTGGGCAAATATGAAGATACAGATTCATTACTAATTTATGTAGGTAGATTATCTGCCGAGAAACAAATAGAGAGAATTAAACCAGTACTTGATAATATCCCAGGAGCATGCTTAGCCCTTGTGGGCGATGGACCCCATAGAGGTCAATTAGAAAAAATATTTGAAAATACAAAAACAAATTTTGTTGGTTATTTAGCCGGAGAAGAATTAGCTAGCGCTTATGCATCTGGTGACATCTTTTTATTTCCTTCAAGTACTGAAACTCTTGGCTTGGTTTTACTTGAGGCAATGGCTGCTGGATGTCCAGTAATAGGAGCCAATAAGGGTGGAATTCCAGATATTATTAATAATGAAATAAACGGCTGTTTATATGATCCAGATCAAGAAGATCAAGGGGAACAGAGTTTAATTGAAGCCACACAAAAAATTCTTAGAGATAAGGAAAAAAAAGAAAATATGAGAAAAGCGGCAAGAGAAGAAGCTGAAAAATGGGGTTGGAATCAGGCTACATTGCAATTAAAAAATTTCTATGACGAAACATTAAATAAAAAAACTAATTAAGCCACGTTAGGTGGGGGCGTAGGACTATTAAAGGATGTAATAGGAAGTATTAGTGTTGCAATATTTTGGTTTTTTTCTGGTCTTTTTTTCTTAGAAAGCCTTATCCCAAACGGCACTCGAATAACATTAGTTTCTTGAGAAGATTGAATTTCATCACTATCAAAATCACTATTTGCAAATTCCGGCAATTTAATCTTATCTTTTGAAAAAATTTTAATTTTGTTTTTGCTTGAATCATTGCTCATAGCTTCAAATACCCCAAAAAATTTGATGCTTGATTATAGTAAAAAAATTAAGTATTTTTCTATAAGAAAAAATTAAATTTTTTAATTAATTTGAATTTAACGAATTTTTGCTTTAAAAGCTAGCTCTTAAGCACACTTTTTTTCTTCAGTTGATTCTTGTTCTTGAAAGCTACATGAACAAATTAAATTTCTATCTCCATATGCATTATTAATTCTTGCAACAGGGGCCCAAAATTTATTATCAATATCGTACTTAAAAGGATAAGCAGCTTTTTGCTTGGGATAAGGATTTTGCCAATCATCAGAAATTAACTGTTTAATCGTATGAGGAGAGTTAATGATGACATTATTATCTTTTGGGAAAATTCCATTCTCTACTTCAATAATTTCCTCAGCAATCAAAAGCATTGCATCACAAAATCGATCAATTTCTTTTAAGCTTTCGCTTTCTGTTGGTTCAATCATCATTGTTTCTGCTACTGGCCAACTTACAGTTGGAGCATGAAAACTATAATCAATTAATCTTTTTGCAATATCATTTACAGTTAAGCCTGTTTTCGGCTTTAAATCTCTAAAGTCAAGAATACATTCATGAGCGACGAATCCATTTTGTCCTGAATAGAGAATTTGAAATTTATTTTTTAATTTAGAAGCAATATAATTGGCAGACAAAATGGCCTGCGAGCTAGCTTTTCTTAATCCTTGAGATCCAGTCATTTTGATATACATCCAACTTATCGGAAGTATACTTGCACTACCATATTTAGATGAGGAAACTGAGTACTGCGAGGCATTAAAGGGAATATCATTTATAAAATGATCTGGTAAAAAAGGTTTTAGAGTCTCAGAAACAACTACGGGTCCAACACCAGGTCCTCCACCTCCATGGGGGATGCAAAAGGTTTTATGTAAATTAAGATGACATACATCAATACCATATTCTCCAGGCTTACATAATCCGACCTGCGCATTCAGATTAGCACCATCTAAATATACAAACCCACCAACACTATGAACTAATCTACAAATTTCTTTAATACTGAGTTCAAACACTCCATGAGTAGATGGATAAGTTAACATCAATGCTGCGATCTCAGGACCAAATTCTTTTAATTTTTTAGATAAATCCTCAATATCAATATTTCCTTTTTGATCACATTTTATTGAAACCACCTCAAACCCAGCCATCACAGCACTAGCAGGATTAGTTCCATGGGCACTTGAAGGAATTAGACATTTTTTGCGAGTAAAATTATTTTTTGAATTAAAATAAGATTGTATTGCAAGCAATCCTGCAAATTCGCCCTGAGAGCCAGCATTTGGCTGGAAAGAGACCGCATTTAAACCTACAATTTCAGAAATCCAATTTTCTAAATCTGAAATAATTTTTAAATAACCTATGGTTTGAAATTTTGGCACAAAAGGATGAATTGATGAGAATTTATCCCACGAAATAGGATTTAATTCTGCAGCAGAATTTAATTTCATTGTGCAACTGCCCAATGGAATCATTCCATCAACCAATGAAAAATCCTTTTCTGAAAGGTGAAAAATATATCTCATTAATTCAGTTTCACTCTGAAAATTTTTAAAAATATCTTGTTTCATGAAATTTCCATCTCTTATAGGAACACCATCTAATTCATAGAAGTAATCAATTGGAATTTGTCTAAAATCAATATCCGTCTGAAATACATTTGCTATAAAAGACAAAATTTGAAATATTTCATTTTCATCTGTGAGCTCATCAATAGAAATTCCAAAACCTTTAGCATTTTTAATATCTGCTCCTAAAGGTAAGATTCTAAGATTAAAACCATTCTTCAAAGCTTCTTGATGAATTTCAGAGGCTTTGTTCGAATAAATATCAAAACTATCAAATCTTGAACCTTCCTTTACAAATAATCCAAGTTTCTCTAAACATAATTCTAAATATTTTCTAAAAATTACTATTCTTTTCGCAATTTTACATAAGCCTTCAGATCCATGATAAATAGCATAAAAAGAAGAAATAATTGCAAGTAATGATTGAGCCGTACAAATATTACTAGTGGCTTTTTCTCTCCTTATGTGTTGTTCACGAGTTTGCAAAGCTAATCTTAAAGATTTTTCCCCCTCATTAGAAATACTCTCTCCAACTATTCTGCCAGGAATTAATCTTTTAAATTTTTCACTACAAGCAAAGAAAGCTGCATGAGGCCCTCCAAAACCAATTGAAACTCCAAATCTTTGCATAGAACCAATAGCTATATCTGCTCCTAGATGAGCAATTGGCTTAATTAAAGTTTGTGCTAAAGGATCAATAGAAGCACAAGTAAAAATATTAAATTTATGAGCCTTAGAGATCAGGAAAGAGGGATCAATTAAATCACCAGTTTGACCAGGTAATTGTATCATCATCCCGAAAATAGAATTTGTGAACTTGTAGTTATGCGAATCAAACCTTTTTAATTTGATGCCCAAGGGTCTTGCACGAGTCAAAAGAACATTAAATGTATGATCATACACAGATTCATGTACAAGAAAAATATTTGCAGATTGATTTTTTCTAGCAGAATAAGCCACTGACATTGACTCTGCAGCAGCTGATCCCTCATCTAAGAGAGAAGCATTTGCAATTTTAAATCCTGTCAATTCACATACAAGTGTTTGAAAATTAAATAAAGCTTCTAATCTTCCTTGAGAGATTTCCGCTTGGTAAGGCGTATAGGATGTATACCATCTTGGATTTTCCAATACATTTCTCTTAATTACATTTGGAGTATGAGTACCGTAATAACCCAAACCAATCAAAGATCTATAAACTTGATTTTGCTGAGATATTGCATCTAACTCTTGAATGGCCTGAGATTCAGAACAACCTTTAGGTAATTTCGAAAAAAGATTATTTTTTATTTGTATATCTTCAGGTACAACTTCTTTAATAAAATCTTCAATATTATTAAAACCTAATTTCCCAAGCATTTTTTCCTGATCTCTATTATTTGGCCCTACATGTCTTTTAATAAATAAATCAGAATACTTTTCTAACTGCATTTTGAGTTTTTTTTATAAAATAGCCGATATTTATAAAAATGCTCTAACTTGGTGCAACCTTTGATTTATATTCATCAGAATTCATTAAATCATCTAGTAAGAAATCTTCTATTGGTTTAATAATTAAAAGCCAACCTTCATTAATAGGATCATTTTGCAGAATCTCTGGATTATCAATGACGTTATCATTCCTTTCTATTATTTCTGCAGGGAAAGGCAAATAAACTTCCTCTACAGCTTTTACGGATTCAATTGTTCCAAAAGTTTCTCCTTTTTGTAAAGTGACACCTTTTTCTACTAACTCAACAAAAACAATATCTCCCAATTGATCAACAGCAAACTCGCTTATTCCAATTTTAAATAAACCATTCTCTTTTTTTACAAATTCATGGGTATCTGCATAAAAGAGATCTTCTGGAAATTTGTAAGCCATGAAATTTTAATTGAATAATAAAAGTTCCCTATTGATAAGGTTTTTATCTAATAAATCAGATAATAATTGAATTAATGCAATTTTGACATGTGATATGTGTGAACCACCTTGAATAAAAATATTATAAGGCTCTCTTAAAGGAGAATCCGCTGAGAACTCACTCGTGCTTCCTTCGATAAAAGTGCCTCCTGACATTATCAAATTTGAGTCATATCCATTCATTGCAGATGGGATAACATTTAGAAATGAATCAATGGGAGATGAGCGTTGAAACGATTGACAAATAGCCTTAACAAGGCGTGGGTCTTTCAATTGTACTGCTTGAATAATATCTGATCTATATGCTCCAGGTTTAGGAAGAACCTCACAACCCATTTTTTGAAAAACAGCTGCAATTAAATCTGAAGCGTTTAATGCTTCATTCACCATCTGTGGAGCTAAAAACAGACCTTGTAAAATCAACCTCCCAAGGCCAAAATTAATACCTGCATTCATTCCAATACCGGGACTTGTTAATCGAGAGCAAGCCAGCTCAACTAAATTACTATTTCCAGCAACATATCCTCCAGTAGGGACTATTGTGCCTCCCAAATTTTTAATTAATGATCCCGCTATGATATCAGCTCCATTTTCAATAGGTTCGCTATCCTCAACTAATTCTCCATAACAATTATCTACGAAACAAACACAATTAGGATTAATTGAATGTACATACTTACAAATTTTTTCAATATCTTTATTAGTCAATGATTTTCTCCATATATAACCACAACTTTTCTGAATAAAAACCAATTTACAATTATTATTTTTTAATTTATTTAAAATTTCTTCTTCATAATTATTATTTTCAGTGATATCTATCTGATTATATTCGACTCCAAAATCCTTTAAAGATCCATTACCTGTACCTCTAATTCCAATAACCTCTTCGAGAGTATCATAAGGATTTCCTGTTACAGAAAGCATCATATCACCAGGTCTAAGAACACCAAATAATACAGATGCTATTGCATGAGTGCCACTTACAAATTGCATTCTTATAGCTGCTTTATCTGAATAAAAAAATCTTGCAAAGACCTTATCTATCTTTTCCCTGGATAAATCATTATATCCAATACCGGTTGAGGATTGGAAATGAATAGATGAAACTTTCTCTTCTTGAAAAATTTTTAAAATTTTTTCTATTTTTAAATAAAGTTTTTGATTACGTAGTTCAAATAATTTTTTTAATTCATTTTGAATAGATGAAATAAAATAATCAATTCTTTGATAATCTTCAGAGTTATTAGTCATCTTTTAAAAAATAATTCTCTTTTAATTCAACTTTTTTTCTCAATTCTTTCAGAAAAGCATTAGGTCCACCATTTGTAAACAAAGCTAATTTTCGAGACGTTTCATATAAATCTAACAGTTCTCCATCTAATTCTTCCGCTGTATAATCTTTTAAGCCAGCAATAACTTCAGAGAAACGATCTCTTCTTGATATTTTTGTAACGGAATATGCATTTAAAATACTTGCCTTACACTGTCTCCATGGTCGATTCTTACAAAAGTGATCTGATAGCGCCTCACTTAATTTTGACGCTTCTTCATCTTCTATAAACCAATCAAAGGAAGATGGTAAGCATTTTAATCCTACGAAAATCTCAAATAATTCTCCTGCAGACAAGGGATCACCATTGTCATTTTTAATAGGATAAGATGACTCTTGCAGAATCTTCCATAATTCTGGCTGAGAAGCTTCTAATTGATCCCTTATCAAATCAACACCTTGATCAAGAATCGTATTAATCTGGGCCAAAGCTAAAAATACCTCTGGTCCTGGCGAAGAAAGCTTTCCATTTCGTAGATTAGATATTTGAGAATTATGAACTCTTCCTAAATCAAGAATATCTGACAGCAAAGGCAAAACTTTATGAGACCAAGCATTTCTTTCATGCCAAATATGTATCAAATGAGCCATTGCCCTACGACCACTTGATAACTTATCGCGATATCCTGTACTCACAGATCAGTAAACGAATCAATAGTATAGTATGATAATATTTCATATCGGCACATTTGAAAACTACTTTATATTATGAACAAACTTCTTTTTCAAGAAACTGCAAAATTATCCAGGCCAGTTCCAGCTGAGAAAGTAATAAATTTACATAAAAAATTTCTTGCTCCAACAAAACAGTCTTCTAAATATCCTCCCAAACTTCATAAAACATGGGGAACTATTGTTTTTATGTTGGTAATCCATTTGCTCTCAATTGTTGCTTTGCAACCTCAATTCTGGAGTATCTCTTCATTAGTAACTCTATTCTTTTTCTATTGGCTCACAGCTTGTCTTGGAGTAACACTTGGATACCACAGATTACTCTCACATCGATCTTTTATTGTTCCACTATGGCTAGAAAGATTTTTTGCGACTTGTGGTGCTATAAGTTGTCAACACGGGCCAATAGATTGGGTTGGATTACATAGACATCACCACTCTTTCTCTGACACTGAAGTTGACCACCATAATAGTAAAAAAGGTTTCTGGTGGAGTCACATGGGTTGGATGTTTGAAGATGTAGAAGCCTTAAAAGCAGTACCTAAATTAAGTAGAGATTTAATAAAAGATCCATACTATAGATTTTTGAATAAGTACTTTCTATTTTTGCAAATACCTATTGGTTTATCACTTTTTGCCATTGGAGAACAACTTGATGTTGGCGGATGGGCATTAGTTCTTTGGGGAATACCCTTGAGACTTGTTGTGGTTTACCACATAACATGGCTTGTGAATTCTGCTACACATTGTTGGGGCACAGTCGCTTTCGATAGTGGAGACGAATCAAGGAATAATAAATGGGTTGCCGCGTTAACATTTGGTGAAGGTTGGCATAATAATCATCACGCTTTTCCAAATTCAGCTAAACAAGGATTATTCAGAGGTCAAATTGACTTAACCTGGGAGCATATTAAATTACTTGCAAGATTAGGTTATGCAAAAAGGATAAAGTTACCCTCGAGGTCTTATTATTAAGTTGGTATTAAATATTTATTATTCATGGCTAAAAGAGTACAAGTTGTCTTAACCGAAACTATTTCTACACTTGGCAGAGATGGAGATATTGTTGATGTAGCTCCGGGTTATGCAAGAAATTTTTTATTCCCGCTTGGGAAAGCGGTTAATGTTACACCAGCAGTATTAAAGCAAATAGAGAGAAAAAGAGAAAAAGAAAAAATTGAAGCAGAAAAAATCAAACAAGAAGCAATTGACTTTAAAACTGCATTAAAAACTATTGGAAGATTTACTATAAAAAAACAAGTCGGGGAGGATGGCGTCCTTTTTGGAACAGTTACAAATGGGGATGTAGCTGAGGCAATACAATTAGCAACAAAAAAAGAAATTGACAGAAGAGATATTCAAGTACCTGATATCCATACACTAGGTTCTTTTATTGTTCAAGTAAAACTACATAAAGAGATAACTACAGAAATTAATATTGAGGTAACAAGTTAATTAAGTTTGTTGCATATTTTCAAAAATTAGCCAGAGTATATATCTAAGTATTAAAAGAAAATGGTTTCAGTTCCTTACCCTAATAGCGGAGCAAATAAAAATAACAAATTTAAAAAAGATTTTAATGGTGAGAATTCTGGATTAGTTCCTCCACAAAACGTTCAAGCCGAAGAGTCAGTTTTAGGCGGAATTCTTCTTGATCAAGATGCAATAGGCAGAATAGCAGACATTTTAAAACCAGAGGCTTTTTATATAGGAGCTCACAAAGAGATATTTCGTACTGCCCTAATGCTACATTCTCAAGGCAAACCAACTGATCTCACATCAATGAGTGCATGGCTAGCGGATAATGGATCGTTAGAGAAGATTGGAGGAAATAATAAATTAGTTGATTTAGTGGAAAATGTTTCATCTACAGCTTCAATAGAACAAGTTGCTAGGTTAATTAGCGATAAATTTTTGAGAAGACAACTTATTAGATCTGGGAATGAGGTTGTGCAACTCGGCTTTGATCAATCACAGCCAACTGAAGAAGTGTTGGATAAAGCAGAGCAAAAAATTTTTGAAATCAGCCAAGAAAAGCCCTCTAAAGGGCTTACCCAAGCGGCAGAAATTCTAACGACTACATTTAATGAAATAGAATCAAGATCTTTAGGCACATCAGTAGCTGGTATACCCGTAAATTTTTATGATCTTGATGCATTGACTCAAGGTTTTCAGAGAAGTGACTTAATTATTGTTGCTGGGCGACCTTCAATGGGGAAAACTTCTATGGTCCTAAATTTAGCTAAAAATGTAGCTCAATCTCAAGATTTGCCAGTTTGTGTGTTCAGCTTAGAAATGAGCAAAGAACAATTAACTTATAGATTATTATCTATGGAAGTTGGAATTGAAAGTGGTCGATTAAGGACAGGAAGATTACAACAAGATGAATGGCCATTACTTGGGGAAGGTATTAATTCGTTAGGTCAACTGCCAATTTTTATAGATGACAAGCCGAATTTAAGTGTTCTTGAAATGAGATCACTTTGTCGAAGACTAATAGCAGAGCAAGGCAAAGAACTGGGATTAATTGTTATTGACTACTTACAACTAATGGAAGGAACAACTCCTGATAATAGAGTTCAAGAATTATCAAGGATTACAAGAGGTTTAAAAAGTATGGCAAGAGAATTAAAAGTACCTGTAGTAGCGCTGTCTCAATTAAGCAGAGGTGTTGAATCAAGGAATAATAAAAGACCAATGTTAAGTGATCTAAGAGAGTCAGGATCTATTGAACAAGATGCAGACTTGGTTTTAATGATTTATAGAGATGAATATTATAATCCCGAGACAGAAGATAGAGGAATTACAGAAATTATTGTCACCAAACATAGAAATGGTCCAGTTGGAACAGTAAAATTATTATTTGAACCACAATACACACGTTTTAGAAATCTAGCCAATTGATAAAAGCTACTCATGACAGTCAAAACTTTAGCTAACGAATCATTTGACATCATAGTAATAGGAGGAGGGCATGCCGGATGCGAAGCTGCAATAACTTGTGCCAAGTTAGGCTTTTCTACTGCATTATTTACAATTAATCTAGATCGGATTGCTTGGCAACCATGTAATCCAGCAGTAGGAGGACCAGCAAAAAGCCAGCTAGTTCATGAGGTTGATGCTCTTGGAGGAGTCATTGGAAAATTAGCAGATATCACAGCAATCCAAAAAAGAGTATTAAATTCCAGTAGAGGTCCTGCCGTTTGGGCATTAAGAGCACAAACAGATAAAAGAGAATACTCCAAACGAATGATAGAAATACTTCAAGATACAGAGAATCTATCCTTAAAAGAGGCTATGATTACTGATTTAAATATTTCTGAATCAGAAATTTTTAAAAATAACAAAAAATATATTAAGAAAAAGATTACAGGAGTACAAACCTTTTTTGGAAGTCATTTTCAAGCTAAGGCTGTAATCATTACTGCAGGAACATTTTTAGAAGGGAGAATTTGGATAGGGAATAAATCTATGTCTGCAGGGAGATCTGGTGAACAAGCTTCTACAGGTCTAACTGAATGCCTTAACAAAATTGGTATTTTTACAGATAGATTAAAAACTGGAACGCCTGCCAGAGTTGATCAAAAAAGTATCAGATTTAATGATCTTGAAATTCAACCAAGCACAGCATCAGATAAATTTTTTTCATTTGAAGAAAATATTAGAAATACAATGCCTCAGGTAGATTGTCACATAACAAGAACAACAGAAAAAACTCATAAATTAATTAGAGACAATCTTCATCTAACACCAATTTATGGAGGATTTATTGACAGCAAAGGACCAAGATACTGCCCTTCTATCGAAGATAAAATTGTTAAGTTTGCAGATAAAGATTCCCATCAAATCTTTTTAGAGCCAGAAGGTATCAATACTCCAGAAATTTATATCCAAGGATTTTCTACTGGCTTACCGGAAAATATACAATTAAAACTACTTAGAACACTTCCTGGACTTGAAAATTGCAAAATGCTTAGACCTGCTTATGCCGTTGAATATGATTATATTCCCGCCACACAATTAAAGTCTTCACTAGAAACAAAATCAGTTGAATACTTATTTAGTGCTGGCCAAATTAATGGAACAACTGGATATGAAGAAGCTGCAGCTCAAGGTTTAGTTGCAGGCATTAATGCAACAAGGAAAATCAAGGGTTTAGATCCTATAATTTTTTCAAGAGAAAGTAGTTATATCGGTACTATGATTAATGATTTAATAACAAAAGACTTAAAAGAACCATATAGAGTATTAACAAGCAGAAGTGAGTATAGACTGACTCTTAGAGGAGATAATGCTGATAGACGATTAACTCCATTAGGCTATGAAATAGGCTTAATTAATGAATCTAGATGGCTAAATCATAAAAACAAATTAAGATTACTTGAAAAAACAAAATCAGAACTTGAAACTAAGCGCATAAAATGTACTGATGAAATAGCAAAATCAATCGAATTAGATTATGGGATAAGAATCAAAGGATCAAGTACTTTAAAAGATCTTTTAAAAAAACCAAATTTCCACGCTAAAGATTTAATTAAACATGGGCTACTCAATAAAGACTTATCTCTTGCAATAAGAGAAGGAATTGAAATTGATATAAAATATGAGGGTTATCTTAAAAGACAAGAAAATAATATCGAACAAATAAAACGTCAAAGCGCAAGAAGCTTACCACAAGCAATTGATTACGGAAAAATAAATACATTATCTCTTGAAGCTAGAGAAAAACTAAACATTTTTAAGCCAACTAATATTGGAGATGCTTCCCGAATTCCAGGTGTTAGTAAAGCTGATTTAACAGCATTATTAGTATGGTTAAAAATTGAACAATTAAAATCAGGAGAGGCAAATAGTAGCTCAAAAAAAGTTATTATTTAATAAGTTATCTTTTTTAGAACTGAAAAATATACTTTTTGATTCACCTAAAATATTGTGGAGAAAAAAAGCCTCAGCTTTTTTAACTACAAATACATTACCAGAAATTCCAGGAGCTTGGAAATTGATGCTTTTAGGAGATGGCAGTCCAACTAGACATTTACAACTCCTTACAAAAAAAGAGACTAAAGTTAATCTGATTGGTATGGATATTGAACAATTATCTATAAAAGATGCTCCTGAAGAAATAAATCAACTAAAAACTCCATTAATTAGAAGGCAGGTTTGGATAGAAAATAGCGATATTACCCTAGCATGGGCAGAAAGTTGGTGGAATGTGGAACAAGTTCGTTTGAGTTTAACAAATACAAAAGATCCAATATGGAAGAATCTCACAAAGGACAGATCAGAATTATTTAGAGAAGTCGATGCTATTTCTATTGTTAATTCACCTTGGCTAAGCCAAAAATTCAAAGACAAGGGACCATTCTGGTCTAGGAATTATAGATTTTTTAGAAATAAAAAGCCACTTACAATTATTAGAGAGGTCTTTAATCCTGCTATTGAAAAATGGTTGGGAAATGGTGAGATAGATAAATTTTCAAGCTTATACTCTTCTTCTACTTGATTTAGGTAGATTTCTTACTTTATTCATTATTTTTGTCTTTTCATTCGGCTGAAAAATATCTGACTCGGGTTTTAAGGATGTTCGTTTCCACTTATTAATTTGAAAATCTGAATCATCTGGCCAATTATCATCAGATGCTTTAATTTGTTTAGGCTGATTTCTTAAAGTGATATCAGATTGTCTTAAAGATATAGCAGTTAAAGGTTTCCTTTTAACATGATTAAAATCTTTAGCTGAAGCAGAATCACTATTATAACTTATTTTTTTTTCGCGTAATTCCCCTTCAAAAGCATCATCCCAATCATCCTCTTCGTCCTCAAAAAAAGAATCTACTTTTTGGTTTACCCATTTTGTTACATTATTAACATTCTTACGAGAAATTCCTCTTATAGAAACCTTTCGTCTTGATCCAGGCCTAGTCCCAGATACACCATCAACAAACTGTCTACCAATTTCTATAACTTGATCAACTTTTTTTTCCAAATTTATGTTCTCAAAATTATTTCTATTATTTCTTCTTGATGAAGTCATTTAAATAAATACCTATAATTAAATTACTCTAGATTTTTATAAATTACAAATAATAAGAACTAAAATAAATAATTTTTAAAATTCATTAAATACAATAACGCATTTTTTATTCCAATAACCATTAAAAAATAAATTACAACATTTTTTACAAGCAATATTCTTAACTCTTCTTCTATAAAGAAATTTTTCGCCACAGTTAGAACATACACCTTGATATTTGAAATCCTTGCGTAAAATAGGAAAGTTATGTCTAACTGTAATTTGAAAATCATTTTGCAATGAATTTATTTGTTTCATTTTTCTTAAGAAATTCTTTCCATGACTTTCATTAATCATCAGAGTCCTATCTACCCACGCATGAATCATTTCATGACATAAAGTACTCTCAATATCTTGGAGAGATAAATCCTTCAAAATGGGTTTTGATAAAACTATTTCAGATTTTATTATTCCATTTGCATTTTTCCTCTTATAAAAGCCTGCAGTAGTTTTTAATCTGTTATCGCTCCATCTAACACTAACAATTGGAATAGTATCTTTAACAAGAGAACTTGCAAAAAATAATCTATTAAATTTATGAAAAATTGGTAGCAGCGGTCTTACACTCATCTGAATTAAATTTATTATTATTTTGACAAAAAAAACCATCAAAATCGATTTATTTTCTTAAAGTAGAAAAAAAGTATTATTATGGATGCAACTTTAGTTAAAGATATCGGAATTAAAGCTCTTTTAGCAGGAGGAGTTGTTTTAATTTCATTTTGGACATTTAATGCAGTAAAGTTAGTCCTTGAAGCTAGGGGAATAAATCCCCTTGTCAGGAAGTTTTTTGATCAAATTGCATCTGGTCGTATTGACGCCGCATATGGATTAACTTCAAAAACTTATAAGACTCACGTCAAAAGACAAGATTTTTTTAAATTCTTAGCAAGTTTAAATCTAAATAAATATAGAAATCTAAAATCTGGGAGACCAAGAGTTCAAGAAAATCAAATTATTATTACTCTCAGTTTGAAATCAGAGGATAAAAAAGAAGAGTTGCCACTTGACTTCACATTTTCTAAAATCAATAAAGATTGGAAGATAGATAGAATATCAAAAGTTAATAATTAAAAAATTTATCATTTTGGATTTAGAAAATATCAACAGAAATAGAATCATAGAACTAAAAAAGTTAATTGATAATGCTAATTTTTTTTACTACACATTAGATAATCCCCAAATAGAAGATTCTCTTTACGATAGTTTGTATAAAGAACTAATTGAAATTGAAAATAAATTTCCGCAACTTAAAACAGCAGATAGTCCTACAAATAGATTAGGTGGCGAAATTGCAGAAGGATTTAAAAAAATAACTCATACAATTCCACTCTATAGCTTAGACAATGCTTTTAATTTTGATGAGCTCGAGAATTGGATCTCTAAGGTTAAAAGATTATTAAATGAATCAAATTATCAATTAATAAGCAAAAATTTTTTAGTTGCAGAATTGAAAATTGATGGGAACGCAATCGCACTAAAATATGAAAATGGTTTATTAAAAAATGCAGCAACAAGAGGGGATGGCAAAGAGGGAGAAGATATAACAAATAACGTAAAAAGAATAAAATCCATTCCCCTAAAATTACGAATAAAAGACATCCCAAAATGGCTAGAGGTTAGGGGAGAAGCCTTTATCCCCTCTCATTCTTTTAAATTAATAAACAAAATTAGAGAAGAGAATAATGAGCAATTATTTGCAAATCCTAGAAATGCATGTGCAGGTTCTCTAAGGCAATTAGACCCAAAAGTAGTAGCTGATAGAAATCTTGATTTTTTTGCATATCAAGTTCATTTTCCAAACGATTTTATCCCCAAGAAAGAACATAGAAATCAATGGAGTCGTTTAAAGTTTTTAAATAAGTGTGGTTTTAAAATAAATAATCATTCAGCATTAATAAATAATAATTCTGAATTAAAAGATTATTGTGAATTATGGGAGAAAGAAAGACAAAGAATTAATTTTGATACTGATGGGGTCGTAATAAAAATAAATGATATTGAGGCTCAAAAAAAATTAGGTCATACGCAAAAAGCACCTAGATGGGCAATAGCGTTGAAATATCCGGCTGAAGAGGCTGCAACAAAAATTCAAAATCTCAACTTTCAAGTTGGGCGTTCTGGTAATGTAACTCCCGTAGCAAATTTTGATCCTGTACAGTTAGCAGGCACTACTGTTTCAAGAGCAACTTTACATAATGCAGATAGATTTGAAGAACTGAATATTCATGAATTTGATACAATAGTTGTACGAAAGGCTGGAGAAATCATACCTGAAGTTGTAAGAGTTATTAAAGAACTAAGAATAAAAAACTCTGCAAAAATTAACTTTCCGATTTTCTGTCCATCATGTGGGGAAAAACTTCATAAAAATATTTCAGAAGCCGCCACAAAATGTCTTAATGATGTTTGCCCTTCAATTCAAAAAGGATTATTAAAGCACTGGGTAAGTAAATCTGCAATGAATATTGACGGTTTAGGAAATAAAATTATTGACCAGCTTTTTGAAGCAAACTTAATTCAAAAGATTCCTGATCTATATAATTTAACTAATGAAAAATTACAAACTGTTGAAAGGATGGGAGATAAATCTATTAATAATTTATTAATAGCTATCGAAGAATCTAAGAGCAAATTATGGCATAAAAAATTATTTTCTTTAGGAATAAATCATATTGGAGATGTTACGGCAAAGAGTATTTGTAATGAATTTAATGATATTTATGAATTAAAAAAAGCTTCTTTAGAGAAAACAGATAAACTTTCACAAATAAATGGTATTGGATTAGAGATTATTGAATCGCTAAATAATTGGTTTCTTAATAAAGAAAATGAATATTTAATTGATGATTTAAAAAATAAAGGTTTTTATTTTAAAAATAAGTATATTGATAACAAAAATAGTGAGAAAAACACAAATATATTTGAAAAGAAATTTGTTATAACAGGAACGATGAAAAGATTTAAAAGGGATGTTTTAATTGAGCAAATAGAAAAAAATGGAGGCATAGTCAAAAGCTCAATAAGTAAACAAATAGACTATCTTATTGCAGGAGAAAAAGCAGGGAGCAAATTAAATAAAGCTAAGCAATTAGAAATTAATATAATTGGAGAGAATGATTTAATATCTCTTTTTAACTAAAAATGAATCAAAAAAAAATATATAAATTCATCAAGACTGAATGTGGTCAAGCAAAATATGAAGCTCTTTGTTTAAATAAAACTTTTTATGGGAAAGTTAGACTTTATTGGTTTATTTTCTTCGCTGTTATAAAAGATATTAATATTAAAAACTAGTATTCACTTGTTTCTGTTATTATTTCATTTGCATATTTAGCCGATAGATAAATAACAAGTACTGTTGAAAGGATACTTATTATGTTAAAAAGCATACTCTTATTAGTTTCTAATAAACTTATTTCTGAAAGATTATTTGCAATTGCACCTAAAGAACAATAAAGATAAGATCCAGGCAATACACAAATCAAACTAATAGCAAAGTGTTTATAGTTTATATTATTTAGACCATAAAAATAATTAAGTAAACTAAATGGAAATATTGGGGATAATCTTGTAAGAATGATTAATTTCACACCACCTTTTTTTATGGTTTTTTCAAGAAGCGATAATTTAGAAAATTTATTAATGACCTTTTCTATTCTGTAAGAAAAAAATTTTTTAGATACAAAAAAAGAAATAGATGCTCCTAAAAAAGCATTTATAAAAACAATTAATGTTCCATAATATGGGCCATATAAATAGCCTGCTAAAAGAGATAACCATGAAGCTGGCAAAATAAAAACTACTACAAGGATATAGATAAAAGAAAAATATACAATCCCAATCCCAGAATCAAAATAATAAATTAGATCTAAAAAATTATTCATAAAAATCAATTCAACATCGATAGTTTTTTATTAATTGATTCAAACTGTAAATAAGCCTCTTTTAATTTCTTATTACAATCTTCAACTATTTCTTTTGGTGCTTTTTCTACAAAATTTTTATTAGCCATCCTTTTCTTTAAGCTATCTATTTCATTATTAACTTTTATCAGATCTCTAGAAAATCTATCTCTTAAGGAATCGAGATTTACTATATCTTCAAAAGGTAAATAAACCTCTAAATCAGATATCATTCCAGAGAACGATTTCGCGAATTGATTCTTATTGATATTATCTTCATTTGAAATATAAACATGAGAAGATTTTGTTAATGTTTTAATATCACTTTGAATATTATTCAGAAAATCTAGCAATTTTTTATTATTCGTTATTAAATATATTGATATTTTCTCAGAAGGTTTTAAACCTAATTCAGCCCTAAGATTTCTTATTAGTCTAATAATTTGAAAAAGCTTTTCAAAAGATTTTTCTAATTTATCATCTATCAATTCTTCATCAATAGAAGGCCATAATTGATTTGCTAATAATTCATCTTTAGATTTTAAATTTAAAATATGCCATAACTCCTCAGTTATATGAGGCATAAAGGGATGCAACATAATAAAAATATCGTTCAATATCTCAATCAAAATTAATTCACCATTTTTATAAATGATGTCTTCTTGATTATTAAATCTGGGTTTTAAAAACTCTACGTACCAGTCACAAAAATCATTCCAAGCAAACTCATATATAAGCTTTGCAGCTTCGCCCAATTTATAATTATTAATAAGTTGAGATAAAGTTTTTTTTGTTTTATTTAGTTTTGATAAAATCCATTTATCAGATAACTCAAGTTCAGAAGAATTATATTCCATTGATAAATCAAGCGAACTTTTTGAGGTATTAATTAAAGCAAATTTTGTTGCATTCCAGATCTTATTCGCAAAATTTCTTGAGGCCTCTATTGTCGAAGAAGTTTCTGTTTTTCTGTCAAAATCTAATCTTATATCTTGACCAGATCCTGCTACTTCTCTTATCAAAGCAAATCTCAACGCATCAGTACCATATTTGTTAATAAGAAGTAATGGATCAATTCCATTACCGGCACTCTTACTCATTTTTTTATTATTTTCATCTCTTACTAAGCCATGAATATAAACGTCTTTAAATGGTATTTGTGCGGTAAAAGTATTTCCTAACATAGTCATACGTGCTACCCAGAAAAAAATGATATCAAATCCTGTAATTAAGACACTATTTGGATACCACTTTTGAAAATCTTTATCTTTTGTATTTGGCCAGCCAAGTGTAGAAAAGGGCCAAAGACCACTTGAAAACCAAGTATCTAAAACGTCTTTATCTCTAACAATTCTAATATTTGAGCCAAATTTTTCTATGGCATTTTTCATTGCTTCTTCTTCATCAATAGCAATTATATAAGGAGTATCTTGATTGATTGAATCTTCAAAACTTCTTAATACATACCATGCTGGGATTTGATGCCCCCACCATAATTGTCTACTTATACACCAATCATTTATATTATTTAGCCAATCTTTATAAACTTTACTCCACCTAGAAGGAATAAAATTTGGTTCTCCGCAATTAAACTTTTCTAAACATTTTTTAGAAATACTATCCATTTTTAGAAACCATTGAGTAGACAAAAGAGGCTCAATTGGTACTTTTCCCCTGTCAGAGAAAGGAACTGTATGTTTATACTTTTCTATTTTAGTTAACAATCCAATTTCATCTAATTCTTCAATAATTTGTCTTCTTGCATCAAATCGATCTAAATTTTGAAATTTACCAGCATTTTCATTAAGAGTTCCATCTTTATGCATTATATTTATTTGATTTAAATTATTTCTTTTCCCTATTTCAAAATCATTAGGATCATGGGCAGGTGTTACTTTGACACACCCTGTTCCAAATTCCATATCAACATGTAAATCAGCAACTACTGGAATATAACGATTAATAAAAGGAACATTTACCTTTTTACCAATGAATCGTTTATATCTTTCATCATTAGGGTTTACTGCAACTGCAGTATCTCCAAGTAAAGTTTCTGGCCTAGTAGTAGCAACTTCTAAATAATCTAAAGATAACTTATTATCATCAACCACAAGATATTTAAAATACCAAAGATTTCCATCTACTTCTTGCATCTCAACTTCAAGATCACTTACTGCAGATTGAGAGGCAGGACACCAATTGACTAAATATTCACCTCTATAAATAAGATCTTTTTGATAAAGGTCAACAAATGCATTTACAACTGATTTATTTAGTTGTTCGTCAAGAGTAAAACGTTCTCTTGTCCAATCAACTGAATATCCCATTCGCTTCAGTTGCGAAATAATATTTCCACCACTTTCTTCTTTCCATTTCCAAGCTCGACTTAAAAATTCATCTCTCCCAAGTCTCTCTTTATCTAATCCTTCTTTACTTATTTGTTTTTCGAGTATTGTTTGAACGGCAATAGACGCATGATCAGTCCCAGGTAAACACAAGACATTCTTGCCAGCAAGTCTTTGAAATCGTACTACTACATCTATTAATGCTGTATTAAATGCGTGCCCCATATGTAATGATCCTGTGACATTAGGGGGAGGAATAACGATACAAAAAGGCTCTCCTTGCGACTCAGAATCAGCTTTAAAGGCATCTGATTGCTCCCAAATTTGCTGCCATTTTTGTTCAACTTCATGAGGTAAATAATTGTTTAAACTAAAATCTTTTTTTTTCAGGTTCATCTTTTGCTTATATCAGTTGATTTGTTCCTATTTTATATTGATCAGTGCTAATAAATGTAAATAGACCAATTTTTCAAAAAGTTCACAAAACATCTAAAAGATTCAAGAAACTGCAATTTAATTAGTATTTTAATTTAAAACCTGAACCACATGAACATCTATATGCATTCGCTGGAGTAGATATCAAAAAACCACCGCCACTTAAATCACTATAATAATCAAGTATAAGTCCCTTGAATAGTTTAAATTTACTTACTTCAGCATATAAAGTAATACCCTCAGTTCTTGATATAGGCAAACCCTTACAAATTCCTGGTTTTAAATTTATATGCAACCAACCTTCATCATTAAGATCTTCTACTAGATCAATAAACATACTTCCAGGAGTGCCAGCAAAAGATGCCTGTCTTGAAAGCTCTGCTGCTGCAGATTGACTAATAGTGAGATTAACAATCTCAGGCATTTTGATATCTTAATAAATGGGCGATCCAGGGTTCGAACCAGGGACATCCTGCTTGTAAG
>CETH01025469.1_pt1 | contig 24952 bp, 21 predicted proteins | sample 361461 | NCBI WGS metagenome assembly CETH01 (sample SAMEA2622695, study PRJEB7988) | marine metagenome | isolation source: saline water (ENVO:00002010), including
CAAATATAGATCAGCTAGCTGAATTTAATCCAGAATTAATTTTTGTCTGCGTGCCAACACCAATGGGAGAAAATGGCATTCAAGATTCCTCAATAATAGAAGCTGTAGTACAGGAGATAAAAAATAAATGTTCAGATGCTATAGTTGTTATTAAGAGCACAGTTCTGCCTTCGATACTACTAGAGTTAGAAAAAGTTAATAAAAACATAATCTATAATCCTGAATTTTTAAGAGAAAAATATGCAAATGAGGATTTTAAGAACTCAAAAATGATAATTTTTGGAGGCAAAAAAAATATCGCTCTAGAAGTCTCCAGATTCTATTTAGATCATTCAAGATGTAAAACTAAGGAGCATATATTTATGGATATTTCATCAGCGTCTTTAGTTAAATATTCAATTAATACTTTTCTTGCATCTAAAGTACTATTCTTTAATGAGATACATAATATATTCAATAAACTAAAAAGTAATGATGACTGGGAATCATTTACAAAAGTTTTATCAAGAGATGACAGGGTAGGTGAAAGTCATATGGATGTACCCGGCCATGATGGCAGAAAAGGATTCGGTGGCGCATGTTTTCCAAAAGATACAACTGCATTTTTGAAATATGCAGAAAACATTGGTGTTGATCTTGATATGCTGGAAGCAGTAGTTAAAAAAAATAATAAAATCAGAAATCAATATGATGACCTGGATTCTAGAGAGAAAGAACAAAATATATCATTTGATGATAAAATTTGACGCTAGCCCAGGTGGTGAAATTGGTAGACACAAGGGACTTAAAATCCCTCGAAGGAAACTTCGTGCCGGTTCAAGTCCGGCCCTGGGCACCAATGATTTATTGAATTGAGATGTTCATATATAGATTTTGGTATTATTGTTTATTATGAAAGTAGGTGTAGTAGGATTAGGCTATGTAGGACTTCCTTTAATCAGTGCATTCTGTAAAAAAGGAGTTCCATGCATTGGTTTTGACATTGATGATAAAAGAGTTCAATTAATAAGTGATTCGAAAAGTTTCTTAGATGAGCCATCAGATTCAGATTTAGAAAATTTTAAGAAAGAAAATTTGTTAAATGTAACAACAGATTTTTCAAAAATAAAAGAAGTTGATCATATTGCTATTTGTGTTCCAACGCCTATAGATACACATAGAAAGCCAAATCTTAATTATGTAATTAATAGTGTCAGATCAATTACAGAATTTTTACAGAAGGGGACTTTAATCTCACTCGAAAGCACGACTTATCCAGGAACAACAAGAGAAATACTTAAACCTTTAATTGAAGACCAAGGATTTAAAGTTGGAACAGATATTTTTCTGGCATTTTCCCCTGAAAGAGAGGATCCAGGAAATAAAAAGTTTAATTTATCAAATACGCCTAAAGTAGTTTCAGGCCTTACGAAATTGTGTGCAGAGAATGCTAAAAATTTTTATAGCAAGATATGTAATCAAATTGTGATGGTAAATTCTCTTGAAGTTGCAGAGACTACTAAACTGCTTGAGAACATACAGAGATCTGTAAATATTGGTTTAATGAATGAAATGAAAATATTTGCTGAAAAAATGAATATAAATTTATTTGAGGTAATTGACGCTGCTGCCACAAAACCTTTTGGTTTCAGTAAGTATTATCCCGGTCCAGGAGTAGGGGGCCATTGTATACCTGTAGACCCATTTTATTTAACTTATAAAGCGAAGGAATTTAATCTTGATACTAAATTTATTGAATTAGCTGGAGAGATAAATAGATCAATGCCAAATTTTATTATCAAAAATATTTCTAATACTCTTAATTCTATAAATTTATCCATAAGCAGTTCTAAGATTCTATGCTTAGGACTCTCTTATAAAAAAAATGTAGCTGATACAAGAGAAAGCCCTCCAATAGAGATTTTTAATTCACTTAAAATTAGTGGATGTGATGTAGATTTTTCAGATCCTCATCTGGATAAATTTCCACCTACAAAAAAATATAATTACAATGATAAATCCATTGATATAAATAAAAAGAGCCTAAGTAAATATGATTTGATAGTTCTTCTCACAGATCATGATGCATTTGATTATAACCTCATTTTAGATAACTCCTCTAGGATCATTGATACTAGAGGGCGTTATCATTCATTGGGAATTAAATCTGAAAAAATAACAATTTCATGAAAAAAAATATAGCTGTTTTGGGCGCTGGTTATTGGGGTAAAAACTTAATTAGAAATTTTTCAGAACTTGGAGCTTTAAAATACATCTTTGATTATGACCCAAAAAGAAATTCAGACTTTTGTAAAGAATATGCGCTTGAAATTCGAGATTTGAGTCAAATTCTTGATGATGATGGTATAGAAGGTATTGTTATAGCAACGCCTGCTAATTCGCACTATGAAATTTGTAAATTATGCCTTGAGCATAATAAAAATATATTTGTTGAGAAACCAATTACATTAAATGTGAAAGAAGCTGAGGAATTAATCTCTATTTCTAAAAATAATAACAGAATCTTAATGGTCGGTCATTTGCTCCATTATCATAATCATTTTATTAAATTTAAAGAATTGATTTCTGAAAAAAAGGAAAACCCATTAAGAGTAGTGAGTTTAAGGAAAAGTCCAGGAAAAATAAGGGATAATGAGAATGTTCTTTGGTCATTTGCTCCACATGATATATCAATGATAAATAGCATTATTCCTGGTAAGATATCAAATATCAAAAAGTTAGAAAGAAATTACTTTAATAATAACCAGGACTCTGTATTTCTTTCATTTCATAAAGGTCAAAACAAAACTTTTATAGATATAGAGGTGGATTGGGTAGAAATAAATAAAATTCAAAGAATTTCAGCATATTTCTCTGATGAGATTATCGTTTTCGAAGATTCAGAGCCTGACCATGAAAAAAAACTCTATAAATTATCTATTCCTTTCACTAAGACTCAACTTATGTCAAAAAGTAATTCTGACAAATCATATATAAAAGTTGATAAAAATAATCCATTGAGATCAGAGTGTAAACATTTTCTAGACTGTATAAGTAATGAATCCAATCCATTTACAGATGGTATTGAAGCTTTGGAAGTGCTGAAATATTTAATATTATTAGATGAAGCTTAATAAAAATTTAATTAAGTAAAAAAAGTTAGAAAAGACATAAAAAATGAAAATAAACTTTATTGATCTTAAAAAGCAATATCTTAAAAATAAAGAAGCTATCGATTCTGCATTAAATAAAGTTTTAGAAGATACAAATTTTATTCTAGGTAATCAAGTTAGTGAATTTGAAAAAATTTCAGGTGAATATGTAGGATCAAAATGTATTGGCGTTGCTAATGGTACAGATGCATTATTTATTGCATTAAAAGCTATTGGAATTGGTGAAGGTGATGAAGTAATTACTCCCTCATTTACATGGGTTTCGACTGTAGAAACGATCAAAATGACTGGAGCTAAACCTTTATATGTTGATATTAAATCTAATGATTTTAATCTAAATGAAGACGAAATAAGCACTCTAATTACTTCAAAAACTAAAGCTATTATGAGTGTCTCAATTTTTGGAAGGTGCCCACATCTAAAAAAACTTAAAACTATCTGTGAAGAGCATGGTTTATTTTTAATAGAAGATGCTGCACAAAGTTATGGTGCAAAAAGTAATGGATCTTTATCATGTTCTGTTGCTGATATTTCAACGACATCTTTTTTTCCTGCAAAGCCACTTGGTTGTTATGGTGACGGAGGGGCAATATATTCAAATAATGAAAATTTTTTTGAAGAGGCAAGTTTGATAGCTAGGCATGGTCAGAGTGGAAGATACAACTATTTAAGAGTTGGTGTGAATAGTAGGCTGGACACTATACAAGCAGCAGTACTAATAGAAAAACATAAAATTTTTGAAGAAGAAATTAAAAAAAGGAATTCAATAGCTAAGTATTATGAAGAGAACTTAATAGAGTCTAATCTGATAACAACACCTAAAGTACCCAATGAGGATAATAGATCTGTTTGGGCACAATACACCATACTTTTAGACAATGATATAAAAGAAAAGAGAGAATTTATAATGGAATATCTAAAATCTGCAGGAATACCTTCAGCACTTTATTATCCAGTACTTTTGCATAAAACAAATATTTATAAAGATAAGTGTACATTGCCAGTTTCAGAAGATGTGTCTGATAGGGTCTTAAGTTTACCTATGCATCCTTATCTAGAAAAAGACGAAGTCGAGGAAATTTCTTATTTACTAAAAAAAGCAATTTCTGAAGCTTAAATAATTTATGGGAATAAATCTTCTTAAAAGAGTTCTAAATATAGCTGGTATATCTACTCCTAAGTTTCTATTTATTACATTTTTGCTTGCTTCAGTAAGTATATTAGATGTTACAGCTATTGGTTTGGTTCCACTGATTCTTTATTCTTATAATGACACATCAAAATTGCCAGATTTTATGATAGATAATATCTATTTTAGTTTTGAATACCTTTTAATTTATCTTGTTGTAGCTTTTATTCTGAAATTTATTTTCATAGTAATTACAAATGGATATGTTGTTAGGGTTGGTGTACAAAAACACAAAGAAATAATGGTATCACTGCTAGATAGGTATCATAAGTACAATTACATTGATTTCTCGAAGTCAGATCCAAATAATCTAATAAATATTTTAATTAATGCTGTGCAGATTTTCATAGATAAAGCTCTTTATCCTTATCTTAAGATAATTCCAGATATAATTATTTTAGCTTCAATTCTCGCGGTAATCTTGTACATAGACATATATATACCCCTATCAATTATCATCATTTTTGCAATCATGGGCGCTGTTTTCTTTCTTACAACTGGATCCTTTATAAAGAAATGGGGCGCTGAACTTTTAGATGCTCTTTCTTCGATGTATGAAGTATCAAGAAAATCTATAGAAGGCTTCGAAGAAATAAAAACATCTAATACAGGAAAATTTTTTGTTAAAAAACTTGAGATACATGCTGATAAATATAAGGAAGCTGCAGCTAATCATCAAATTTTGTCGATGATACCCAAACAATTAATGGAAACAGGTTTTGTTGTCATATTCGTTTTAGGTATGTTCGTTTCGCAAATTTATGGAGTCAGTTTTAATGAAATAGTCCCTGTAGCTGGTGCAATTGCCGTTGCTTCTATAAGAATGTTACCAATAGTAATAAATATAATGAGCTCTATTAGTCTAATTAGATATGCAACAAGTTCAGTCGATATGTTAGAGAATGAATTGAATAATACAAAAGCAAATATAACTAATATAAATTATATCGATAATTTTAATTCTATTTCTTTAGAAGCTGTAAGCTTTGGTTATGGTAAGAATGTATTAATAGAAGATTTAAATCTTAAGTTAGGTAAAAATGAGGTCATCGGAATTGTTGGCCCATCAGGTTCTGGAAAATCTACATTACTTAGGATAATTCTTGGTCTTATTCAACCTGATCAAGGAAAAATAATAATTGATGGCAAAAAGAGAAAGACCGATGAGGTATTATGCTCAAGTTTGTTGTCGCAAAATAACTTTATTTTGAATGGTTCAGTTTTAGAGAACATTACTTTAGGAGAAATAGAATCTGATTATGATATACAAAAAGTATATGGATCTTTGAAAATGTCTGGTTTGTATGAATACATAAGCAAACAAGATTTAAAAGAAAAAATGATAGTGGGCGATAAGGGAGAGACATTGTCTGGAGGCCAAATACAAAGGCTTGCTCTAGCAAGGATTTTCAACTCAAGTAAGGACCTACTTGTATTTGATGAGCCAACTTCCTCTCTCGATCTTGAAAACTCAAAGATTATATTTGATTCACTACATAAAATTAAAAAAAATAAAATTGTTATTGTAGTAACTCATGATGAAAAACTTGCTGATATATGTGATCAAAAGATTTCTTTGAAATAGTGAAGAATATAATAATCATTCATCAATACTTTGTTAAACCAGATCAAGCTGGAGCACATAGAGTTTATTCTCATGCGATGAATTTGTCTAAGGATGGTTTTAATGTAGTTGTAGTTAGTTGTAATGCAAATGATTCTCAGGAAGAACTATGGACAGAAGAAAAATTAAATGAAAATTTAACTGTTTTCAGATTAAAAAATAAAGGATATTTTCATGGAAAAAAATCATCTAATAATCAAAGATTCTCATCATTCTTAAGATTTTCATTTTTATCATTCTTCAAAATATTTTTCATGAAAAAAGATATTATTTATGCAACAAGCACACCTCTAACTGTAGCTATACCTGCTTTGATTTACAAAATTTTATTTGGAAAAAAATATATTTTTGAAGTTCGAGACCTTTGGCCAGATGTACCTGTTAGTCTCGGATATTTAAAAAATAAATTTTTAGTTTTTTTAGCTTATTCACTAGAATACCTAGCTTATTTTTTCGCTAGTGCAATTGTGGTCGTGTCTCCAGGGATGAAAGATGAAATAAGACATAAAGGATTTAAAAATAAAAAAATTTTTACAGTTGAAAATGGGTGTGATGATTTTTTTCAGAACAAAGCAATCAAAACTAAAGAAAACTTTGGTTTAAAAGAAAATATTTTAACAAAAGATATTGTTGTCTATATTGGATCAATCACAGAGAATTATGGAATAGAGTATATACTACATTTAGCTAGAAGCATGCTTGAAGTTTCAAAGGATGTTGTGTTCCTTGTAGCAGGAGGAGGCTATATGAAGGACGAAATGATTTTAGAAGCAGAAAAATTGGATATATTAAATGAGAACTTTTTTTATTTAGGCTCAATTGCTAAAGAAAAAGTTCCTGAACTATACTCTCTTTCAAAATTATCAATATGTGTCGTAAGAGATAGGCCTGAAATACAAAAGTATGCAGTAAATAATAAATTCTTTGATTCAATTGCAAGTGGAACTCCAGTCTGTACAAACTTCGATAGTTTTCAAACTGATATAGCAAAGGAGAATGATTTCTGTGTATTTATTAAAGACTTAGATATGCAAGATGCAGCAAAAAAAGTATTAGAATATATAAATGATGAAGATTGGCTTACGCAGGCTTCAAAAAAAGCCAGAAGTGTTGCATTAAAACAATTTAGCAGGGCTAAACAAAGTAAAAAGATTAAAGAAATAATAAATGGAATATAAAGAAGATACTGACCTAATAGATATTAGATCTTTAATATCTATGCTTTGGAGTAGAAAATATTTAATTTCTAGCATAACTCTGCTTGGGGCAATTTTTTCAATAATCTTTGCGCTTTCTCAAAACAATATTTATAGAAGCATATCAATCTTAAAGCCAGCTGAATCTTATCTTATTCAGAGCGGCACTGGACTTTCTTCTTTAGTTTCCCAATCACCATTAAATTTACTGACAGGAGCATCAGAAGTTGATGATAAATTAAGCTTTTCACTAGAAAGAATGAAGAATTTAGATTTTTTTAATAATCTTTATTTAAAAGACGGTTTTCTAATTGATTTATATGCTGCAAAAAATTGGGATAGTGTAACTGGAGAACTTGAATACAATGAAAAAATATATGATTTAAATAATAATAAATGGACAAGAAAGGTAAATTTTGGTTCAGCAAAACCATCTCTTCAAGAAGCGCATAGATTATTTATTCGATCAAATTTTTCTTTATCGCTTGATGAGCAAAGAAATTTTGTAACTCTTTCAATTGATCATATCTCTCCTTCAGTTGCAGCTGATTGGAATCAACATATTGTAAATGAGATAAATGATGAAATTAAAAAATATGATTTAGAAAAGACACAAAATGAATTAAATTTTCTTCGCGAAAATATAAATCTATCAGAATTTGCATCTATAAGAGATTCTATTGCCTTTTTAATGACTCAAAAAATAAACAAAATTTCTGTTATAGAATCTAGTCCAAATTATGTGTTTGAGTATGTCCAGAAAGCATATATTCCTGAAAGAAAATACGGACCAAATAGAGCTTTAATCTGTATTTCTATTACGCTAGCATTTTTTATCTCTGCCATATTACTTTCGAGCATCTTAAACGTTTTTTCAGTTAACTTAAAAAAGATTAGAGGTTAAATTGACCAGTGTGGATCTTAAACCTTCTATAGGGGTGATTGGATTCTTTCAGATAATCTATTTTTTCTCAGCAATATTTTTTTTGGCTTATATTTATTCGTTAATATCACCAGAGATATTGATCTTAGATACATCTGCTTATGAGATGCTATCAAAATTTCTTTTTTTTATATGTTCATTACTATTCTTATCTTTAAGTTTAATCTTCAAAAAAATATCGATTTCGAAAACTTCATTTTTACTATTTCTTTTCATGCTATTTGTTTTACTGAGAAGTTTGGTTGATTTTAATGGCATGGGGGAGTTTATTTCATATGCCATAAGTCCTGGAGGCGGTATTTTAATACATACAATGATTGGATCATTATTGGTGGCACAACAAAGCTATTTAACGAATTATTTTAATCCGAGGAAAGTTAGGAAAATTCTAAATTTAATTTTTGTAATCACATTAATTATTGTTTTTTCTGTTATGTTTCAGATCTTACAAAATATAAATGAAAGTATTTTTTTATTGGATATTTTAAAAGGATATTATCAGGCACCAGGAAAAGCATTAATAATGCTAATTATTTTTCTTCAGGTATCTATCATTAATCTAAACTTACATGCCCTAAAAACTACTTTTGCAGATTCAATCTATTTAATTATTGCTGTCATATCATTATTTTGTTCACAAGGTTTTGGATCAAATACAGCATTTATAATTATTTTATTTATGACTATTAATTTTTTTATTTTTAAAACTTTAATAAATAAAGTGTCTATCTCAACATTATTATCATTACCGGTCCCAGAGAGAGTAGGATTATCTTTCTTTTCAAGATCATTTCAAAACATTTTAAAAAATCAGTTATTAGTTTTATCGTTGATATTAATTTTCATGTTGGTTATTGCATTTAATTTCTTCTATGAATATCTAGCACTTTTTAGAATTTTCTCATTTGGAGACTTTAGTAGTTATGATTCTCTTACATCAAGATATGAGCTTTTATCAAATTTTGTGCCTCAGGCTGAGGTAGGAATGCTTTTTGGGAACCTAGCATCCGATTTAATTACAACTGGTAGTGGAACTTACCCCCATAGCTTTTCACTTTCACTTTTAACCCATACAGGATTATTTGGAACCATTATTTTTTTAATTTTTTTTATAAATTACGTAAACTCACTTTTTAAATTAAAGTTAAAAAATCATGAGACTATCAATAATGCAAAAGCTCAAAAATATTTTTTAATTATTACGATGGCTATGATTTTTATATACTCAAATTTGGCAACTTTTTTTTCATGGGTACCATTGTGGTTCTTTTTTGGTTGTACAATAAACATGTTTAATTTTCAGACGTATGAAAAAAGTATCAATCCTAGTTCATAACACATTGTTTTATGACTCAAGAGTACTTAAAACAGCAACATCCTTATCAAAAAGATATCAAGTAGAAATAGTCTGCCTCCATGACGAGGAAGTAGATTTTAGCGGTAAAAACTATAATTTTGAGATCAAAAGATTAAAGATAAAATCAAAGAATCTAGGCAAAGGATTATTTATAAATCTTATGAAATTTTTCGAGTTCATGTATAAGTCTTTAGGCATAATAAAAAAATCAGATTTTGTGCATGCAAATGATTTGCCAATGCTTCCTATAGCAGTTTTATCAAAACTACTTGGAAGAAAGAGGGTTATTTATGATGCTCACGAATGGGAAATTGAACAGGGGCCAACTTCAAGGCTAAAAGTCTTCATTGGTTGGATTATAGAAAGGGCATTTATAGGCTTTGCAGACAAGTATATTTGTGCAGGATATATGACTAAAAAGCAGTATGCTAAAGTTTATGGGGTAAATGAATTTGAAGTTGTTCTAAATGTTCCTAATTTCACGAGTGTAAAACAGCAAAACTATTTTCGAAAAAAATTTGATATAGAAAGTGATAGAAAATTATTTTTGTTTTCAGGGCTATTTACAGGAGGCAGAGATCTAGAAAATATAACAAAAACCTTTTGTGAAAATAAAGATGATATAGATTTAATTTTATTAGGTTTTGGCCCTATGACAGAAGAAATAAAATCCCTAGCAAAAAATCATTCAAATATACATTATCATCCCGCTGTACCACCGGAAAATGTTATTGATATTGCAAGTTCAGCAGACTTTGGAATAGCTGGTGGTGAACCAGGTATATGCTTTAGCTTTGACAATATGTTGCCAAATAAATTTTTTACGTACTTTATGGCAGAGTTACCTATTGTTTGCCCTTCATTACCTGAAATGGAAAGAATAATAACAAAGTATAATATTGGAACTATCTATCATCCTAAACAAGATGGATCATTAATTAGTGCAATAAAAGAAATTATTGATCATAATGTTGATGATTTTAAAATGTCACTTAAAAGATGCAAAGAAGATATTAATTGGGAAAATCAAGAGAAGAAAATTTATAAAGTTTATAACTCTTAATCTATTCTCAAGAAAATTATTATTTAGATTATGTGTGGAATAAGTTTAATAGTCTCAAAAGATAACAATAAAGAAGTTCTCAACAAAATTCATGATGTTAATAACTTAATAAAGCATAGAGGTCCAGATGGAGATGGATCTCACTTTTTCAGAAACATATCAATTGGCCATAGAAGATTATCCATAATTGATTTAAGTGATAAAGGTGCTCAACCTATGAATTATGGGGATAATCTTGTTTTATCCTATAACGGAGAAATTTATAACTATATTGAAATTAGAAAAGAATTAATCATGAAAGGATATAAATTTTATTCTCAAACAGATTCAGAAGTCATCCTAGCAGCATATAAAGAATGGGGAGAAGGCTGTGTAAAAAAATTTAATGGAATGTGGTCCTTTGTTTTACTAGATAAAGAAAGAGATATTATTTTTTGTAGTAGAGATAGGTTTGGTGTTAAGCCCTTTTATTTTTACAATGATAATAAAGTCTTTGTAGCTGGATCAGAGATCAAGCAAATTCTCCCTTTTCTAGAATCTAACCAATTAAATGAATCAGTATTTGAAATATTTCTCTTAACCCAATCTAATGGAACTTCAGAAGAAACTTTTTTCTCAAAAATTATTAAATTAAATCCATCTGAAAATTTAATATATGATCTAAAAAGCAATACTTATTCAAGAAAAAGGTATTTTGATATTGAAAAAATTGATTTTAGTGGGATGTCAGATGAAGAAATTCAGAATGGGTATAATGAAATTCTTACAGATGCAATAAGATTAAGATTAAGATCAGATGTAAAAGTTGGTTCATGTCTAAGTGGTGGTATGGATAGCTCTACTATTGCTGCCAAAGCTTCAGAATTATATTCATCAAATGATAAATTCAGTGCTTTTCATGGTCAAGCAATAGAAAAACAGTGGGATGAAAGTAATTATGCTAAAGATGTTTCAAATAATTCTGATTTAGATTTACATATAGTTGCTCCTACATCTGAACAGTTTGTAGATGTAATAGAAGATGTTATCACTCTTCAAGAAGAGCCATTTCCTGGTACTTCTATTTTCATGGGTTACTTTGTATTCAAAACGGCAAGAGAGCAAAATTGCACTGTTCTTCTAGATGGGCAAGGAGGAGATGAAACACTTTTAGGATATGAGAAATATATTTCTCCTTATCTCTATCATGAGCTTACTCATCATGGTCCCCTTAAGTTCATAGATTCAATGCGTAAATGCTATAAAAATAATACAAATTTAAAAAGTGGGAATTTTGGCTATTTCACTTTGTTAAAATATTTTGCAGGTCTATACATGCCTAAAGCTAGAGAAATATATAGCAGATATAGAAGTAGTTTCTATAAAAAGCAAACTAAAACAAATAGCACGGCAAAAATGATGAATGATATATCAAGAACCAGTTCTGATTTATTTAAATTGCAAAGGCATGAAATATATAAAACTGTTTTACCAACACTCCTAAATTGGGAGGATAAAAATTCAATGAGGTTTTCAATTGAAACAAGACTACCCTTTGTAGATTATAGACATATCACATATGCACTATCAATGCCTGCAAGATTTAAAATTAATAACGGATGGACAAAATATGCTTTAAGAAAATATTCAGAAAATATGCTACCTAAACACGTTATTTGGAGAAAAAATAAGTTTGGTTTTGCAGCACCAGAAAAAACATGGTTTGAGTCCAATAAAGAAGAATTCTTAAGTGAAATAAAACAATCTAAAATTCTTAAGGAATATTCAGATATAAAAAAAATTGAGAAGGATTTCAATCATTTGAATTTAAGAAGTGCATGGAGTTTAGCAAATATTGCAATTTGGGAAAGAATTTATAAAGTTAATTAGTATAATTTTACTTTATGATTAAAAGATTCTTTGATTTTCTATTCTCTTCACTGCTGTTAATTATTTTTACCCCAATATTTTTATTAGTTTCTTTGATTATTTATTTTGATATTGGAAGCCCAATTCTTTTTAAACAAGAAAGACCTGGCAAGAACGAAAAAATTTTTAAATTATATAAGTTTAGAACAATGAAGAATATTGTAGATTCAAATGGAGTTCTTAAAGATGACATTTCTAGAATATCTTCAATAGGTAAATTTCTACGAGAATCAAGTCTTGATGAGTTACCAAGTCTGATGAACGTCTTAAAAGGAGAAATGAGTTTAGTTGGGCCAAGACCTTTATTGATTGAATATCTTCAATATTACAATAAAGAACAACAGTTAAGACATAATGTTAAGCCTGGAATTACAGGCTGGGCACAGGTCAATGGGAGAAACTCTATTTCCTGGGAAGAAAAATTTAAACTCGATGTTTGGTATGTAAGAAATAATTCTTTAGTATTGGATTTAAGGATTTTGCTGATGACACTTAAAAAGGTATTTAACAGAGAGGATATAAATTCTGATGTAGATACTACTATGCAAAAATTTACAGGCAATAATAAAAATAATCTATGATTTCATTTCCTTCATGGCCTTCTTATAGTAATGAGGAAGCAAATAAAGCAAAAAATATAATTCTTTCAAATAAAGTAAATTATTGGACTGGAACTGAATGTCGTAAATTTGAAGAAGAATTTGCTTCATTTTCTGATACAAAATACGCGGTTGCATTGGCAAATGGCACACTTGCTCTTGACTCGGCTTTAAAAGCACTTGATATAGGTAAAGGGGACGAAGTCATCGTAACATCGAGAACATTTATAGCCTCAGTTTCAAGCATTATAAATATTGGAGCAACCCCAATTTTTGCTGATATATGCTTAAACTCTCAAAATATAAAGCCTTCGCAAATAAAAAAACTTGTAACCAAAAAAACTAAAGCAATAATGTGTGTTCATCTAGCCGGTTGGCCATGTGAAATGGATGAGATAATTACTATTGCTCAAAAGTTTAATCTTTTTATCATAGAAGATTGTGCTCAAGCGCATGGAGCAAAATATAAAGGTAAACCTGTAGGATCAATAGGACACATTGGTTGTTGGAGTTTCTGTCAAGATAAAATCATTACAACTGGAGGCGAGGGAGGTATGGTAACAACTAGTAATGTTAATTTATGGAAAAAAATTTGGGCGTATAAAGATCATGGAAAATCATATAAAGCAGTCTATAGTAAAAAACATTCCCGAGGTTTTAGATGGCTTCATGAGTCATTTGGCACAAATTTTAGGATGACGGAGATCCAAGGTGCGATAGGTAGATATCAGCTAAAAAAAATTAAAACATGGACAAGATTAAGGAACAGGAACCAAGAATTAATCTGGAAAACTTGTAAATCCATAAAAGGATTAAGAGTTCCAGAGTTCAATAGTTATGGTAAAAATGATGAAACAAAAAGTGTACATGGAGCATATAAAGCCTATGTTTTTGTTGAAAGTAATAAATTAAAATCTGGATGGAATAGGGACAAAATAATTTCAGAAATAAAAAAGCAAGGAGTGCCTTGCTTTTCTGGATCATGTTCTGAGGTTTATCTTGAAAAAGCTTTTGAAAAAACTTCTTATAGGCCAAAAAAACGTTTGAAAAATGCTAATGAGTTGGGAAACTCATCACTAGTTTTTCTTATACACCCAACACTTAAAAAGACCGATATAGAATTTTTCTGTAAGATCATTAGACAAGTGATGTATGCTGCAGCACCTTAATAAATCATAAAAGCTTACTTTTACTGAGTTAAGAATGATTAAATAATTCTTTTTGATGTTGAAATAAGCACTATAGGGTATAATTTTCTTAATAAATGAACAGGATAATTTTAGTTTTAATATGTTTTTCCTTGATTGCTTACCCGCAATCTTCGGATGATTTGTCAGAATTACTTAAAAATAACCCTGAATTAGTTAGTGAATTACAAAATAGAGATATATCAAATATATCAGATGACATTAAAGGCAAAGATAAGTCAATAGATAAAGAAAATGATGAAGAAAAAGATACTGAGCAACTTCAAGAACCAAGCAAAATATTTGGTTTTGACTATATTGTAAGTATCCCTAAATCTATCTCGTCAACTTCTGACCTTCCAGTCCCAAATAATTATCGTATATCTCTAGGGGATAAACTAAAAATTATATTAACGGGTGGCAAAAAAGATATTCTAAATCTGCAGGTAGGAATGGATGGAAGTATATTATTTCCAGAGCTTGGAGCAATAAATGTTTATGGTGATTCAATTCAGGATTTAAGAAAAAAAATCAAAAATCTAATTGAATTGTCATACATTGGAACAGACGTTTCGGTAAGTTTAGAATCACTTACGGCAAAAAAAATAAATATTATTGGCGCAGTAAAAAACCCTGGAACATATATAGTGAATCCATTCAGTACAATTACCTCTTCGCTTGCATACTCCGGTGGATTTGAAGATTATGCGTCATTAAGAAACATTAGAGTAATTAGAGAAGGAAAAGAAATATCTTTTGATTTGTATGATTTCCTAATTTTTGGATCTCGTGATAGTGATATCAACATACAGCCAGGCGACACTATTTCTGTTAGAGCAACAAATAATCTAATTGAAATCTCAGGATCTGTTAATCGGCCAAAGATTTATGAATATAGGTCAGAAGATACATATTCAGATTTAATTGCTTTTGCTCTAGGTTTAAATAGAGAAGGAAACGACAAGAAAATATCAGTCACATTAAATCAAAAAGGAAAAAAAATAACTAAAAATGTAAATATAGAAGATCAAATTGGTAATCAAGATATAGAAACATTGTATGCAGGTAACATTGTAAGCATTGATGAAAAGGATGTTTTTGTTTCAGGTAGTGCAGTAACTTCAGGCTTTTATTCGCTCTCAGAGGAACAGGAACTTTCAAAATTTTTAGATAATCTACAATTTTCAAGTGACATATATCCATTTTATGCAATTTATGAAAAAACTTTCTCTGGCGGATTAGCGAAAACTATGGACTCATTTTCTTTATCAGATCCAGATTCATACATAAACTTAAAAGCCTCTAATAATACAACATTACATTTTCTTTCCAGAAATGATCTAAAATTCTTATTAGAAGAAAAAGAAGATAAAGAAGATAAAGAAGATAAAGAAGATAAAGAAGATAAAGAAGACAAGCAAGCTTTATCTTTTCCTGAAATTGATTACAAGGATTTAAAAGCTGTGTCTTTGCCAAATAACTTCATGAGAATTCCTTTAAAAGGTAAAATTATCCCAAGACAATTACATTTATTCTTTGGCGCTAATACCAAAATCGATTTTAGTAAAGTTTCCGTTATTACATCTGAAGATATATATTCTGATGCTTACAATGAAACTTTTAACTCAGAAGATGTTGTAGCTATTTCGTTTCCTGCACCTAGAGAAAGTGTTATACAAGTGACTATTCAAGGAGAAATATTAAATCCAGGAACTTATACAGTACCAAGTTCTACTAGCTTAAATGATTTGTATACTCTAGCAGGAGGTCTCCGAAATAAAGCATTTGAAGAGGGAATAGGTATATTTAGAGAGGAAGTTAAAAATCGACAGATACAAGCAATTAGAGAATCAAAATCAGTATTGACTGATGCTATTATACAAAAATCAAACAGCATATCAGAGAGAGGGATGGTTGATATAGAATCAACTTTGCAGCTTGCAGATTTAGTTGAACCAACTGGAAGAGTAGCCGGAAAATTTTTTGAAGAATCTGAAACTTCGAAAAATTTTACATTAAAAGATGGAGATTCAATTGTGATTCCATCTTTATCATATGAAGTGGTTGTTCAAGGAGAAGTCTTGAATTCATCTTCTTTTATTTATGATGATTCAATGAATTTTAAAGATTATATTGAAGCAGCAGGAGGGTATTCAGAATATGCAGACAAGAGGGCAGCATTCATAATTAAAGCCAATGGTTTGTCAGTCCCTGCAGGTACTAGTATATTTGTCGGTGAGGCAGATATTGAGCCTGGAGATACGATTGTAATACCTAGAGATTTAAACCAGCTTGAAACACTACCTCTAATTAGTATGGCTACAAAAATAATTGCTGATATTGCATTCTCTGCAGCTTCCTTAAATGCAATACAAAATTAAATTAGTATTTTTACTACTAATTGGAAATTTTATTTTTTCTGACTCAATTAAGTACAACAATCCAAATAATCATGGAGTGGTCGGTCTAATAAACATACCTACCGCTAGGTTCTATAATGAATCTTCAGCTGCATTTACTGCTTATAGAGGCGATCCTGACAGAAAAATTACATTAACTTTAATGCCTTTTGATTGGGTAGAAGCATCATTATTTTATACAAGTATAAAAGGTGTGCCCTATGGAAATGGTTTTAATCAAGATTACAAAGATAAAGGCTTTAATGCAAAATTTCTAATAAAAGAAGAAGATAATTTGCCTGCAATAGCAATTGGATTTAATGACATTGCAGGGACAGGTTATTATTCATCAGAATACATTGTTGGCAGTTATGGAATAGAAAATATTGATATGAGTCTTGGAATGGGGTGGGGTAGATTGAGTGGCGGAAGATTGCAATATGATAATTTTTTTAGAGATATCGATAGATCTTTTTTAATACGAGATTCAGATGTCGGTCAAGGCGGAGAATTGAATATAGATAATTACTTTTCAGGAAAAGAAATGGCTATATTTGGAGGAATAAGTTACCTGATGAATGATGAGTGGCTATTTAAATTTGAATATGACTCAACAGATATACCATTAGAAATAGGGTTTCCAGAAAGAAGCTCAAATTATAGCTTTGGTTTGGAGTATATAGATTTAGAAAATTTGGCAATTTCTCTTAACTTCGAAAGAGGAGATTACTTTGGGCTTAAATTTTCATGGAAAGGTAATTTCTCAAAGTATATTACGAATCCTTATAGAGAAAATAACTCTATTTATAAAGATTCTTTTAGCAAGTTAAAATCCTTGTTAAATACTAACAGTATCGGTGTAGATAAAATTGAAAGATCCGAAAAATCTATAAGTATTGATCTTTATGAAAATTCTTATACTGACTTACACAATCTTAGAACTAATGTTGAAAAAGCAGTTGTTGATTCTGGTTTTGACATAGAACAAATATTAATCACTTATAATACCGCTGGGTTAGAGGCCAGAAAAGAGAAAAATAATTTTGATTCTGAAAATATTATTAATTTAGAAAGTATATATTCTAGAGACGATAACAAATCATTTACATATTCTCCAGATTTAGTTCTTAGACCTTTCATAGCTGGAAGAGAAGACTTCTTAAAAGTAGCATTAATGGCTGAATTAAATACTCAATATATTTTTAATAAAAAATTATTTTGGAGCACCAACTTTAAATATGCTTTATGGCAAAACTTTGATGATCTATATATACCTCCTGTTTACACATACCCAAATCAAGTGAGATCTGATGTAAAGGATTATTTAAATAATTTTGGCAATAGAATTATTCTTGGCAGATCACAATTAGATTACTTTGATACATTTTTTGAAGATCACCATATTCAAATTTCTGCTGGAATATTTGAAGAGATGTTTAGTGGGTATGGAATAGAATACCTATGGAGTAAATATGACCTTCCACTTTCTATTGGTTTTGAAGCGTTTGAGGTTTATAAGAGAGATTACGATTTAGCATTTGGGCTATTAGATTATTCAAATACTACAGGCCATATAAATTTTTATTATGAAAATGAATTTTTATTACCCCTTTCTTTCCATTTGTCATATGGAGAATATTTAGCAGGAGATAAAGGCTATACTTTTGATGTGTCTAGAAGATTTAGTAACGGAGTTATAATGGGTGGCTTCTTTACAAAAACAGATGTTACACGAGAACAATTTGGAGAAGGAAGTTTTGATAAAGGTATCTATTTCAAGATTCCTATATATGGAGATTGGTTTAATTCCCTTTGGAGGCCTTTGACAAAGGACCCTGGAGCTAAATTATTAAGAAAAGATAATCTTTATGGATTTTTACAAAAGTACAAAGATTAAATATCTTCTTCAGTATTTTCACTAAGATAGAAATGTTTTTTTATTTTATCATGATGAACTTTAGGAACCTCTCTATCTGAAACAATACTAAAGTCCTCTAGATTATGATTTAGTATTGTTCCTGAGTCGATGGTTGAATATTTACCAATTTCCAAATTTTCAAAAATTACAGATCTTGTTCCAAAAAAAACTGATTCACCAACTTTACAATTACCATTAATCATTACTTGAGGCGATAAAATGCTATTTTTCCCAATTACGCAGTCATGACCAACTCCACAGAAAAAGTTAATAGAAACATTGGGTTCAATTATAGTATTCGCACTTATTATGGTATTGGGACCAATATAACATCCCTCATCAATTATTGATGTTTCTGAAATTGTTGATTTTGGATGTATGAAAGTATGCAGATCATGCCCTTTTGATTTATAGAATTTAAATAATTTACTATTTAGCTTCCAATTCCCTGTAGCAATATGTAGCGAATATTTTTTATCTAAATTGTTACAAAATAAGTCTCCAAAATGCTCAAGATCATTAGTTTTTTTTCTAAGAACACAATTCTTGTCATCATCTAAAAACCCTATTATATTTATTGATTGATCCGAACAAAAAAGGTCATAGATCTCGTAACCAAAACTACCACCTCCTACAATTAATATATTTTTTTTATTACTCATTTATATACCAAGTTTTAATCGATCTTTATAAGCTTTGACATTGAGCTAAATAGATCAATCCCATCCCATATTTTATCAAATGACAAAGCATTTCCTATTTTCACGTGTCTTAAGCCACCATGGCTTGACATTAATTGAAGTAATTTATCTTTTTCTAAATCACTTAAACCAAAGGATGATATTGTTTGAGTCTTGTCACTTAATAAAGGAATAATCTCATTTAAATCTTTTATCTCAATATGAAATATAGATCCTCCTCCATGAAAATGCTTATATATGTTGTTATTTATATTAGTTTCAGAAACAGCTAATACATTATTAATCGAATAACTTTTTGTAGAAATTCCTTTTCCTGAAACTTCATTCATATTAACAAATTTACTAATAATAGTTGATGTATCTGGATTTTTATTCTTTTTTTCAACAACTTTAACAAGTCTATTATAAAGATCTGATTTATTTTTTAGTTTGCCACAGTAAATAATGGCTTTTGGTGAACCACAACCCATTTGGTCAAACCAAAAAATATCATTAAATAGTTTCTCAGCTATTTCATCTTTTTTATTTGAATTTTGTTTTTCAAATTCATTAGAATTTATTAAGCATAATGATTGTCTATCCGGAAAGTTTATACAGCTTGCACTAGGTTTAAGCTTTAGGTTTGATATTTTCTCTATTTTCTTATCTCCTCCCCAAACAATTCTTAAATTACAAATTAAGCTTAATTCATCATTGAAATTGGAATTTAATGGATAGTTACAAAACAAATTTTTATCTATCTCTTTATTTTTTTCTAAAATATTAATTATCTCTTTTATAATCCAATTAGAAAGCGAGTTTAATTGAGTAGGCAGTCTCACAATATTAATATTACCCATTAAAAACGATATAGCCCAAGAGTAAACAAACATAGTATCGACATTCTGAGGAGGCAAATGAAAAGCAATTCCTTTAGATGCTGATATGCATTTCTTCGGTAAATTATCTAGGTATTCATCTCTAAAGGATTTAATCGAAGATGGTCTCAACCAGTAACCTAAAACAATTATTTGAGGATGGCTATTACCAAATTTTGATTTAAGAAATCTTTTTGATAATTCACTTAAAATTTTTATTCTTTTCTCAGAAAATGGAGCTGTTCTTTGTTGATTTAGCTCATTAAGCCCTTGTATTAGATTATTTTTTGTAATTTCATTAGATCCTTTTGAATTAAATATTTTTAATTTCAAGATACTTCTCCAATGACATCACTACAACCTCTTAACTCAGCTTTTGGTACTCTACCAATTATACGTAATCCTTTACCCATCCATCCACCTTCATTAGGGTCGATATTCTCAATTATGCCCAAATCTTCAGTAAGAAGACTATTTCCCGGATATGATGTTGGCAGCATTGATAGTACTTGTATTAAGCCTTCCTTTCCATTTGGTAGAGGTTTAAAAGTTTTAGGATCTCTTATGATGACATCAGCAAAATTTGGAGGGTATAAAAGATTGTCAGGACCTTCAAAAAAAAGTGATCCAATTTGCTCAACCATTCCATAAAAATTGAATATTGAATCTAAATTAAATTCTTTTGTGATTGAAGATCTAAAGACATCCGGGCTTACCGCTTCATCAATCATTTTTTTCCAGCCACCTGAATGTATTAGAGTTCCATTAGATAAGTCAAACCCATAGCCTGTAAATTTAGTATAGAATTCTTTCCATACCATAAATGTAAAACCGAATATAAAAAATGGTTTGCCACTGTATTTTTTAAGAAATTCCTTCACTTGTTTAAAATTAGGTTCTCCATTCTCGTCTAGAGCAAAATGGTGATCAGTTCCATATCTCATTAATCCTAAAACACCAGCACCTCTAGCACTCATTAATTTAGGGTCATTGAAAACACTTTTAGTATCAATTATTAGCATTGGAAGTCTTCTTGCCCCTAAAAATTTACTTAATGAATTGGCTAAAGCTTTTTGCTGTAGCGATGAAGAAGATTTATCAAGAAAAATTTTACTGACATTTTGTCCTGTTGTTCCGCTGGATGTTAATGTAATTTTTATATCTTCAGGTTCCGTGGAAGTTAAATTTAAGTTTTTAAAAATAGATACTGGTAAATAAGGAAAATTATCAAGAGCTGAATAATTAGATAGGCCTCCCCACATAGAGTCCAATATTTTTCTGTATTCACTACATTTTTTATAGTGAAATTTAGTTAGAGTAGTTATCCATTTTAAAAGTAGTTTATCTTTAGTATTCTTAGCTAGAGAATAAGGTTTATCTTTAAATGCCTCTTTTTCTAGCTTTTCAATTTCCAATGACATTTTAAAAATTTTCCAATGCTTTATAGTCTATTTTATCTCTTGAATTAATTGGCAGCTTATCTATAAATTTTACTTCTACTGAATTAAGTGGAATTGTAAACTTTGATAATATTATTTCTTTAACTATAGTTTCAGTAGCTTCAGAAAATTTTCCTTCACAAAAAATTATAAGCTTTTCTTTTTTTTCAATAATAGCGGATTTATTAATTTCTTGGTTAATAATTTTTTGTATTTCATCTAAGTTAACCCTTAGACCATAGATTTTTGCGAACCTTTTAAGCCTACCTGTAATAAATAATTTATTATCTTTTATGTACCCAATATCTCCAGTATTTATTTTTTTTTCGTTATCTGGTTTCTTAGATAAATCTTGAATATTCTCAGCATAACCAAGCATTACATTGGGTCCTTCATAGCAAATTGTTCCTTCTTTATGACCTTTATCATTTAAATATGAATCCTCTATAGTTAATAACCCATCTTCTAAGGGTTCTCCGACACTATCTGAATAGTCTTGGAAATCTTCATTTTTAAGTGTCGTAATTCGGGGTGATGCTTCGGTTTGTCCATACATCACAAAAAATGAACCTCCTTTTTTATTCATATAATTATGCGTTAACCTTCTGAGATTTATATCTAGATGACCTCCAGCTTGAGTCATAACCTTTATTTTATCTAAGCCAAGTCTTTCAAGACCAAATTTATGCATCATTTCATAATGAAATGGAACACCGGGAAAATGATTTACATTTTTCTCCTTAATTCGTTTCCAAAAATTTGATTGCATTATGCTTTGGTTAGAGAGCACGATCTTTGCGCCTGAAATAAGATGGCTAGTTATTACTGATAGGCCATATGAGTAGTGAAATGGAAGATACCCTGCTGCAATACTATGCTTATTTATGTTTAGAATTTCGGAAATTTTCATGGCATTATGCGATATATTTTCATTTGATAGAACGACAAACTTAGGGCTACCTGTGGAACCTGAAGTTGAAAGCATAAGAAAATTTTCATCATATATTTCAATATTCTTTTTTGAAAATTCTTTAACTGTGCTGGATCCATCTAAATCATAAAATATAAAATTAGGCTTATATTTTTGATTCAAGCTATTTTTTGAATCATCTGGAAGGTTGCTATCCAGTAATGCAACGCAATGGTTTTTTTTTAAGCATGCAAATGTAAATGCAACATGTTCAATGCGGTTATCTATATAAGCAAATAAAAGAGATTTTTTATTAGGGGTTTTTTCTAGCCAATAATCAATTTTTTTTTTAAATTCTGACTTTGTTATCCACTTGTCATTTGAATCATCTAAAAATAACAGGTCATCATTTTGATAATTATCGAGAATATTCTCTACAATATTAATCAAATTATCATTCCTCCATCAACACCTAAGACTTGACCAGTTATATAATCAGATAAATCTGATGATAAGAATAAAGCTGCTTTAGCTATATCTTCTGGCTGACCAATTTTTTTCATCCCTATACTGTTAAGTCTTTCTTGGTGGATTTCTGGAGGTATATCTTTAATCATATCTGTATTTATATAGCCTGGAGCAATAGCGTTAACTCTTATATTCAATGGAGATAGTTCTTTTGATGCTGATAAAGTTGCTCCAATTACGCCTGCTTTTGAAGCTCCATATACAATTTGTCCTTTATTCCCATATCTGCCAATTATTGAAGAAATATTTATAATGCTCCCCCCACCATTCCTACTCATTAATCTGGAAGCAGATTGCGTCATATATATTATGCTTTTTAAATTTACTGAAAAAGTAGAATCAATATCTTCCTTTTTTATCATCCCTATTAATGAATCTTTCAGAACCCCTGCATTATTAACGAGGGTATCCAATCGTTTAAAATTTTTGAAACAAAGCTTTATTAGTTCATCAGCATTTTTTGGATTTGCAATGTCTCCGACATAAGGTAATACCGATACTTTAAATTTATCAGATAATTCTTGAGCTTGTATTTTGATTTTCTCAGGCTCTGATATGCCATTTATTATTATATTGGAGCCTGCTTTTGCAAGCATATGTGAGATTGATTTACCAATTCCTCTTGATGATCCTGTTATTATTGCTACTTTACCCTTGAGGTTAATTTCCATAAAATTTTATAAATATTTCTGCATAATCTCATATGCTTTTTCAAAAGAACTTAAATCAAGAACATCTTCCATATCTATCATGCAATCAAATTTAGATTCTAGTTCTGCAATTATTGCCATATGAGCAACTGAGTCCCAACCAGGGTACTCGTTATAAATTATTTCTTCAGTAGAAATATTATCTTCAACTTTAATAACCTCTTTAAAACAAGTTAGAATTTTCTTTTTAAGGTCTTCCATGTGGCGATATTAAACTATTTCTTTCTTAATTGCATTATTCTTTGTCTCATCCATTCTTTATGGTCTAGAGCTCCAAAACCTGTTACGGTAGTATCTTTAGCCACATCTGATATTACAGTTGAGCCTAATGTTATCTTAGAATTAGCTCCAATTCTTATTCCATTTGAAATAGTTGTATTTGGAGCAAGATAAGCTCCATCTTCTATAAAAACTCTTCCAGCAATTGATGATTGATTAGCAATTAGAACCTTCTTTCCAATTAAACAGTCATGCCCAATATGAACTTGACTATCAATTAATGTCTCAGAACCTATTTCTGTGAACCCTCCAAAAATTGCTTTTGAAACAGTACAATTTGATTGTATTTCCACACCTTTATGTATTTTTACTCCTCCAGATTGAGAAATTATTATTTGGGGCTTATTTCTTTGTTTAAAAACCTGAAATGCATTACAACCTAAAACAGTATTTGCGCCTATGATGCAATCATCTTCGATAATGCATCTATCATGAATAACAACATTATCAAAAATCTTCACATTTTTCCCTATTTTTACATTGCTTGAAGAAATGTAAGCATGTTCACTTATTTCGGAAGAAGGGTGTATTTCTGTTTTAAAATTTTTCCATTGAAAATTATCAATTTTAGAAATTTCCTCATGAATTCTAAAAGCACTTTCCAGTGGGTCATCAGAGACCAATAAAAATTTAGAATCATCAACTAAACCCATAAGTGAAGGAGGTACAATTAAACCAGAAATATTCTTAATTTTATTACTAATCTTTATATGTTTTTCAAGCGTACACGGAACAAGCCGATTTTCAAGGTGACTTTCAAGCTTTGTTATATAGCTGAAACTTCCATCTTTTATTATTTTTATCGTATCTAAATTTTTTATCTCAGACGCTTTTATCGATTTTGCAGAAAACATGCTTTATTAATAACAAATCAAAGTGCAGAGCTGTAATTTATCTCTATAAATTTTGAAAAAATACAAAAAACTAATTGCTAAAATTAAGTTCCTGTACCTGTACCTGTACCTGTACCTGTACCTGTACCTGTACCTGTAC